>C688J18823_10000009_pt1 | contig 211039 bp, 198 predicted proteins | sample HopSoiMetagenom1_FD_18823 | JGI IMG/M metagenome (IMG submission 18823)
AGCCGCTGCAGCGGCTCGCCGCGCAGCAGCATAGTCTCCCATTCGCCTAAAAGCTCCGCTCCAAGCGACTCATAGAATTTCAGCGCAGGATCGTTCCACTCCAACACCATCCATCGCAGGCCATAGCAATTTTCCTCCAAGGCAATCTGGGCCAGGCACTGAAGCAGCGCTTTGCCAATGCCTTTACCGCGCATCTCCACCCGCACAAAAAGGTCTTCAAGATAGAGTCCCGGGTGACCACGCCAAGTGGAGTAGTTGTAGTGAAAAAGCGCGAAGCCAGCCGGAGCGCCGTCCCATTCGGCGATCAGGCACCGATACTTGGGTTCGGAGCCAAAGCCGTCGCGGATGAGGTCTGCTTCTGTCGCGGCCACGGCGTCCGGTTCGCGTTCATACTCCGCCAGACGCCTAATAAAGTCGAGAATCAGAGGCGCGTCATGGGCCGTGGCTTTGCGGATGGAAAGCATTCTTTAGAAGTTACCGCAAAGGACGCGAAGGGCGCAAAGGAGCGGTACTTAGTATTCGGTACTTAGCCGCAAGTGCGCGCCAGTGTTGTGAAAGACCCGATATCTAGATTCCTGGACTTATGCGGCTCTCAAGCCGTGGCTTGAACTCAGCCAGCGCTGCGTCTTCAGCAGCATAGTCGAATTGAGCAGGCGGAGCGGCAGGCGGATTTGCTCTTTCCCATTCGATTGTCCGCCGGATTGCTTCATCACGCGGCAGCAGCTCGCGATAGCCAAGGTCTTTGCGTATGCGTTCAGAGGATGCCACTACGTGTTGCGCGGTGTTGCCGGGCCAGAGCAGGTGCTTGGGAGTGCGATCATGCGGCAGCACGACGAACTCGCCTGTCCAATTGGTGGCTGCGGCAATTTTGCGCGCCCAGTCGAGCTCGCCGAAAGACTCGGCTTCACAAACGTTGTAAATGCGCCCAGAGGCCTGAGGTGAAGTTGCGGCCAGAGCCACGGCCGAACCTACATCCTCTACATAGCCGCGAGGCGTACGCAACGGCGCGACATCATCGGCAAAGATGATTTGCTTGCGGCCATCGTCTATGCGCTTCAATATTGAATGGAACCGATGCACGGGATCGCCCGGGCCATAAATCATGGGCAGTCGCAATATCGTTCCGGGCAGTTTGCGGTCGCCCAGGACAGCTTGTTCGACGGGGATTTTGTCATACTCATCATCAATCCAGGGATAGATAGTGGTACGGAGCCGGTTGAGCGCTTCAGGCGGATACGTGTTTCGGCTTGTCCTGAGCTCGGAATCTTCCGTGAGCGGCAATTGCTGCAAACCGCCGGGTTCCATGCTGTGAAACACGCCCCAGGCTCGATATACGTCCATGCTGCTGAGCGCGACGATGTGGCCGACGATGCCGCGAAAAGTATCCATGAGTTGCTGCGCCTGACGGCCGGAGCTGAGAACGAAATCGACGACTACATCAAATTTCTGCCGCCGGAATTCAGGTTGATGGTCCTGGAGAAACTGGCGATCGCCAAGAATTTCTTCAGTGCCAACAGGCGCGACGGTTTTGCCGCGATGAAAGATGGTGACGTGATGTCCTGCTTGTTGCAGAGCTTTGACGGTAGATGGTCCGATGAAACCCGTGCCGCCGATGAGAAGGATTTTCATAATTGCCGAACACGGATGATTGAAAATCGAAACCGGCCTGTTTACTGCTGTGGACATCTTATAAAAATCTGCAGCGGCTAAGTTGATTTTTTGATGTGTCAGGCCTCTAGGCTTCTGCGTCGAATATCTTTCTCCCGAATCTGTATGCGGGCAGCCACAGTGTCTAACCATGCCCACGTTTTTGCGCATCAATAGACTCTCTAAACCTCTTCAAATCAATGAGTTATGCGCCGGTAGCCCAGTTGCTTTTACACATACCGCTGCTACTGCAGCGGAGGCCAAATGCCATGACTCACAGTGACTCAGCAGTCAATCAGAACCAAATCCAAAAGAGTCTTGTTCCCATGTTGCGGACCTGGATGCACAGCATTGGCTGGACCGTTCTACTCTCAGCCGCGCTCGCCGTACTCTTCGCGCTCGCGGTGGATGGCTGCGCTAACATCCACTAATCATTCCTCACATCATTAGCGCGCGGATGCACATCGAATGCGCGCGAACAATTGCTCAACGAAGAAAAACTTTTTTTATCCACTTCGCTCCCGTGCGCAAATCTGCGGCGAACAGCTTTTCTGATCGCGAATATCCCAAGCTGCCCCCGCTTTCTCAAGCAAACCAGCCTTTAACCTGCCCATCTAAAAAATTAGAGGTGCACCATGGTTCGCTTTCAGTGTGAAAGTTGCGGGCGTTTAAAAGGAGACGACGAGACTTGGATTCTTGGTTTTGCCGCAGAGAATATTGGCGTCACATCGGCGCGCCGTGAGATTTCCATTGCCAGTTCCTGGGACCGCCCTCGCGCCGTGGAGGCGCTCGCAGTCCACTTCTGCTGTGACGAATGCCGAGCAGCCTATATGAGCGCCTTGTTTGGTGACACACCTGAAACCCTTGATGGAACCGCTACCTCAACCAAGCGCAGAATCAAGCGCCATGTTCCCGGTGCGGTAGTCGATACAGTTGTCTCGGAGAAACCTCGCCCTAAAGCCAAACGTCGGACGGTGGTACGGCGCAAGATCGCTTGACGCCAAATTGAACGCCGAATTCAAAATCAGCCGCGCCCGGTACGGAGAAAAGTCAAAGGAATTTTACAGCGGAATAACGCTGAGGCCGCGAGTGACGTGTACCCCCGCGACCAAGGCGAACCTCTTTTGCCGCTGATAACGCTGATTTGAACGAAGAAATCCGCAATATCTTGATACGTTTTTCTCTCCTTGAACACTATGTAAGGGGGTTGGGAGTACAAATCAACACAAGAGGAGAGCCAATGCAACTTCTTCGGAAGATTTTTGCAATCGTCAGTATGTTCAGTCTAGTGGCTGTTTATGCACCTGGAATGGCCGCACAACAAGCTACACCAACATCAGAAACATCAACACCTGCGCCGGCAGCCGGCCAGACAGCTCTAGCGACGTCTGCCGAGCCTGCCAAAGTGACGCTCAAAGAAGGAACGGACGTAAATCTGAAGCTTGCCCAGGCTGTAAGCTCAAAGACCGCTGCTACAGGAGACAGCGTCGAACTGGTTCTGGACCAGGACTTGATCGTTGGTAACGCCTTAGTTGCCAAGAAAGGTTCCCGGGCAGTAGCTACAGTATCGAATGCCAAGAAGGCAGGCATGGCGGGCAAAGGCGGAGAACTAAACCTTCGCCTGGAATACCTGAAGGCAGGCGATACCAGAGTAAAGCTGCGCGGTGTTCAAGCCAAGAATGGCGATAACAAGACAGGAGCGACTGTCGGGCTGGTACTTGCCTTCGGCGTACTGGGATTCATGAAGCATGGCAAACAGGCGGAAGCGAAAGAAGGCACCTCGATCAAAGCTTATGTAGATGAGGACGTGCAGGTTGCCTCGCTTGGTCCTGCTCCGGAAACTGCTGCTTCAGCAGCTTCAACCCCTGCTCCCGCAGCAGCTCCAAACCCTGCTCCTGCCCCAAAATAAGCAAGCACTCCTGAAGCAGGAGAGATTTTCTCTCTCCTGCTTTTTTCTAAAGCAATATAAGCGCCGTGATCACGCGTGATCGCCGGAATCGCACGTGTCGGGAAACTATTATCACCGGAGGCGCGGAGACGCGGAGAAGATCAGGGAGCAAAACCTTACCACGGATGAACACGGATAAGACGGATGGTCTTGGTAATTGTTCAAATCAGCCACGCGGAGCACGGAGAAAAGCCACGGAGTCTTACCGCGGATCAAAGCTGATTCACGCGGATTAAGACCGGGAGCCAGGTCCCAGGACGATTGCGATTTTTCTATCCGCGATCATCCGCGTAAATCCGCGGTGAGTCTCGGCGATTTTGAGAATCTTCCGATGCGTGTAGAATATCGGCTTTCGAAACTCGCTTTCGTTCAGGAGTTCCAGTGCCACTCACCATCGTTCAAGCCGGAGACCCAGTGTTGCGTAGGCCTGCGCGGGCATTGCGGCCGAATGAGATCCGCAGCCGCGAAATCCGCGAACTGATTGAGCAGATGAAAGAGACCATGCATGCCGCGCCTGGAGTTGGGCTGGCCGCGCCGCAGATCGGGCAGGGAATTCAGCTGGCGGTGATTGAGGACCGTCCGGAATACATCAAGGACTGGACGCCGGAACAACTGGCGGAACGCGAGCGGCAATCCGTGCCATTCCACGTGATCATCAATCCCAAAATTACGCTGCTGGGCGAAGAGCGCGTTGAATATTTTGAAGGTTGCCTGAGCCTGGAGAACCTGATGGCGCTTACACCACGGGCGCGCAGCGTCCGCGTGGAATGCGTAGATGAAAAGGGTGAAGCCAAAGTGATTGAAGCCAGCGGCTGGTATGCGCGCATCTTGCAGCATGAGATTGACCACCTTGCCGGAACAATGTATGTGGACCATATGTACCCACGCACGCTGATGACAGTGGAAAACTTTACGCAGCACTGGAAAGGCAAGACGCTGCCGGAAATGCGGAATGAACTATTCGCGGCGGAAAAACGACGGTAGATAACATTGTTTTCGAGCTTCATCTTATGACTCGCTTATTATGGCCTCTCAAACGAATCGATCATTTACACTTGGCATTCAAAAAATCACCAAAAGGAACTACATGAACAGGACCGTCTTTCATTGCACAGTGGCCATTATTTTTCTTGCAGCGTGTTCCGCGCGCGCACAAAGGGCGGCAGGACCTTCGCCTGAGGACAGCGCAAATCCGGCCGAGCAGGTTTTCAAGAATATTCAGGTGCTCAAAGGCACGCCGGCCAACCAGGTGGTCCCGTCTATGCAGTTCATTGCCAATGCATTGGGCGTGGAGTGCGAGTTCTGTCACGTGCGCAATGCGTTTGACAAGGACGACAAGAAGCCCAAGCAGACCGCGCGCCAGATGATCCAGATGCAGATGGCGATTAATCGCGACAACTTTAAGGGCGAGCGCGAGGTGACATGTTTCTCCTGCCATCGTGGAGCGCATGATCCTGTGGGCGTGCCGATTATTTCTGATACAGAGCCCAAGCGTCCTGAGCCTGAGAAAACGGAAGCAGCGGCGCCCGCATTGCCCACGGCCGACGAGATCCTGAATAAGTATGTTCAGGCCGTAGGCGGCGCGGCAGCTTTGGAGAAGATCACCAGCCGCGCGGAAAAAGGGACGATCAGCTTTGGTCCACAGCAGCTTCCCGTTGAAGTGCTGGCCAAAGCTCCGAACAAACGCATTTCACTGGTGCACACACCGAACGGCGACAACATTACGGCTTTTGACGGGCATGCAGGATGGATCGGCAATCCCGGGCCCAGGCCACCGCGCGAGATGAGCGCGCCGGAAAACGAGGCCATCGGCTTTGACGCTACATTCTATCTGCCAATAGAACTCAAGAAGATGTTTGCCCAGTTTCGCGTGCGGCCGGCGGCAGACAAGATTGGCGGGCACGATGTGGTGCAGTTGATCGGCGCGAATCCGGGAAAGCCTCCAGTGCGGCTGTTCTTTGATAAAGAGTCTGGGCTGCTGCTGCGCACTATTCGCTATACCGACACGCCGTTAGGACGCAATCCCACGCAGGTGGATTACACCGATTATCGGGCGCAGGACGGAGTCAAGGTCCCATTCCAGTGGACAATTGCGCGACCGCTGGGTCGCTTTACTATCCAGGTGAGCGAGTTGCAGCAGAACGTGCCGGTGGACGATAAAAAGTTTGAGAAGCCCGCAGCGACTGCAAGTGAAGCGAAGCCTGCGGGAAATTAATACCGCGGATAAACGCGGATTGAAAGGGAGCCGCAGATTTGCGCGGCGGAGCGCAGATAAAGCCTTAAGCTGATGCAATTCATTGATCGATACTGACCTGCGCATTCTGCCCTGATTTCTGTTTCCCAATTTCTCTTCCAACCTATTGCAAGTAAAGCTCCTATTACCTCAGTAATCTTATCTTTCCCGGGCTTCCAACATAAACTGCACGGTCATGAGTATTGGACGCCGAATTTGGGTCTTGCTATTGCTCACCGCTGGGCTTGCCGCTTCATGTGAAGCGCGCCAGTTGGCCGTGATTGTGGACAAGACCAACAACACGGGTGGCCTCTCTACGATTGACCTGACCAAGGTCTTCAAATTTGACAGTCATAAGTGGCCTGATGGCCGTCCGGTGATTCTTGTTCTGCGCGATCCTTCAACGCCGGAGATGAAGACGGCGATCGAGAAGCTTTACCACATGCAGGTGGACCAATTTAAGTCTCTGCTGGCAGCGCATGCCAGCGGCGTAATTATTGTGCGGTCGGAAGATGAGCTTTTGAAATCCGTGGAAGCCATTCCCGGCGCGGTTGGACTGGTGGACGTTTACTCCATTAATAGCCGCGTAAACGTTTTGAAAGTTGACGGCAAGCTTCCGCTGGAGCAGGGATATTTTCTGAAAGGCAACTAAGCACAACTGCCGCGTGCTCGCATGTACTGGCGGCAGAATCGGGCATCGTTCATCGATGAAGGAGTTACAGATGAGGTCGATCAAGGTTTCCACTCTGGCGCTGGTAATAATTTTTGGACTGCAAGCCGTGGCACATGACTCAGCCACCGGCATGCATATTTCCACTAAGTCGCCGCAGGCGCATGCGCTCTTTGAAAAAGGCATCCAGAAGATGGAGATGCTGCACACGCAGGACGGCCTGGAAAGTTTCCGTCGCGCCGTGCAGGCCGATCCGCAATTTGCCCTGGGCCACATCTTTCTCACCTTCTTTTCACAGGACCCGACGGAGCAGGTAGCCGAGCGCGAAAAAGCTTTGGCAACGCGCGCTTCCGCCGGGCCGGAAGAAAAACTCGTCATCGATTGGCTGGCCAATGCGAGCCAGGCCAACTGGGTCCCGGCGATCCAGGCCATGAATGAAGCGCTCAACGGCTATCCCAATGACAAGCATCTGCACTGGCTGGCCGGATGGTGGCTGCAACTTGATCGTAGCCAGACGCAGCGCGCCATCGCCATGTTTGAGCAGACCATGAAGATCGATCCGCAATTTGCCGACGCTTACAACGAAGCCGCATATTGCTACGCTCGCCAAAACAACTTTGACAAAGCTTTTGCCGACATCAAGCGCTATACCGAACTCGTTCCCAATGAGCCCAACCCGCAGGATTCCTTCGCGGAACTCTCGCGCATGGCAGGACGGTTTGAAGACGCGCTGACACACTACCGCATGTCGCTCAAGATCGATCCTTCGTTCCATGAATCGCAACTTGGTCTGGGCGATACTTACGCTCTGATGGGCGACCAGCAAAAAGCCCGCGCCGAATATGCCAAGGCCATTGAAGTTGCGTCGCCGGTGCAGAAAGTTGTGTGGTCATTGCAGGTGGCCGCAACCTATGTCCGTGAAGGCGACCTGGCCGGCGCCGACAAAGCTTTTACCGCCGTAGCCGAACAGGCCCACGCCAAAGATTTCGCCAATATCGAAGCTGAAGCGTATCGCAGCATGTCTCTGTATCAGCTTGAAGGAGCTGCGTCGATGGCCGTGCTGGCCAAAGCTGAAGCTGCTCTCAAGGAAGCGCATAAAGTTCCGCAATCACTGCTGAATCAAGAGCTGGCCCAGGTGCTGCGCACCCGCGTGGAGCGCGCTCTGGCCGATAACAACCTGGAACTGGCCACCGCCTCGCTCAAGCAACTGCAAACGCTATCCGAGGGCAATGATGCCGACGGCATTATCTCCGGCTCATTCCATGGCGCTGCCGGAACCATGGCGCTTACCACAGGCAAATTTGCCGAGGCCGTGAACCATCTGGAAGAAGACGATTCCAACGCCATCTCCATGCGCGCTCTCATTGCCGCGTACAGCAAGAACGGACAGCAGGGCAACGCCACTCGACTGGCCGCCAAGCTGGCCGGGCTGAACGTTCCGCTGATCGAGCAGGCCGTGGTGGTCCCGGAATTCCGCAAACAGCGCGCCGCTATGGCGTCAAAGTCAAATCCGGCGCTGGATCCACGGGCAAAGTATCGCTAAGAAGCAGTTAGCAATTGGCAATTAGCAGTTAGCCAAAAACCAAAAACATTTCACTGACGTTAAGCAGATTTCCCGCCGCAAGGCGGGATTTTTGCATGACGGCGATGCCATTGTGTTTTCGACCTTTGAGGCTCATGTAGCGCAGCCGCCCTCGGCTGTGTTCCGATCTTTCGACGTTGCTGTTCTCTGTCTCTCAGTGCCTAGTATCTGGTTTTCTCTTTTCCGATCACGCGCGATGTCGGCTATCATGGGTGATCTCGGCACCTGTTCCCCCATTCAGATCCGTGTAAATCAGTGTCATCAGTACAATCAGCGGTAAGGTTTTGTTTTTCCGGTTCATTTGGTTCTTCTCCGTGCCTCAGTGGTAGGTTTTGCCTTCCGATCTCGGCACCTTGTTTCCCCATTCAGATCCGTGTAAATCAGTGTCATCAGTGCAATCAGCTGTAAGGTTTTGTTTTTCCGGTTAATTAGCTGACCCGGCCTGTCACTAGCTGCTGCACAACCTTGCTCAGTTCCAGCACTTGCAGGTTCGGTGGACAGTTTTTCCAGTTATGCCGCCAGCAGACGATCAAATCGCATTGCCGGGGATCGTGACCGTGCCGCCTGAAATTGCAGCTTTCGTACTCCACCTCAATTCGTACAGGCTGCCATCGCCCCGGCTGCACTTCCATTCTGGCCAGCAGGTCGGGAAAGCCCGCCTGGACCGCGTCAATAATAAAACCCAGTTGGCGGCTTAGCATGGCAAAGAGCACAAGGACTCCCATTTCGTTCACCGGTTCGTGTGCCAGCCCTGGCAATTTTGTTAGCGCACCCATCAGCGGACGGTCCTGGAACGCGCGACGCGGAAACAAGGCGCCGGTGACCCATTGCAATCCAGCAGGCGCCATCTCAGTCACAAAAACCGCAAGCATTGTCGCAGTCACACATTTCTTGCCCCACAAGGGAGGAGGAAGGATTGCCATGCCGGTGGTCTCTCTGGAGGCAATCTCTCTGGGCTCAACATCTTTATGCTGTCGCATCTCATCGCCGGCAACCAGTTGGCGCGTTTCCTCGCGCATGACCGGCGGGTGGGTTTCCGGGCGTATCTTTATGTTTTTCATTTTTCTTACCTCGGCTTCAGAGGCCAATCTCATTGCCGCGCGTCTCTCCGCCAGCCGGCCGCATTTGCCGCAGGTGGGCATGGCCCCTTCCCGTATCATCTTCAATACGTCCGTCCAATCGCCCGCGAGTCCTCCGGAAGCCACAAACCGGGAAAACGCTGCTGGGACTTCTACCCAGCTTTGAAAGCTTCTGGTAAAGCAGACGCGTGAGTAGCCTCCCGCCCGCTCGTATTCATTGTTTGAGGGCGCCCGGCCAAGCTTGCGCGCCACCCTTCCCCAGTCCGCCAGCAGGACGTTCGCATCCACCCTCACTCCAGCTTGATGTGGCTTTAGTCCGGCCGCGAATACCCCGGCGCGATAAGTGCCAAAACGCCTTGCCACCTGGGAAGCGGTAATACCGCTCAACTGTCTTAACTCTCTGCCGCTCGGCCCATGGTCCAGCTTGCGTGCCGCCGCCTGAATAGCTGAGATGATCAATTCTTTAGTCAGGAGCTTGGCGGCTAATCGTTTGATAGTGCGGGTTTTGGCGATGATTGGTTTGGCTTTGGTTTTGGCGTAATGCAGCGTGGTTTTTGGCATCGTTTAAGACCTCGGCAGGAAAGAGACTCGTCGTTGAAAACAGACACAACTCTCCCCTTGAATTTGATCGGTTCTTTTTGAAAAAACACGTTGCAGGACGCCCAGATGGCGCCGTCGGCGCAGACGAACCAGCCATTTTATAGCACGAATAAAGAACGAATGCAAATACTTTTTTTATTCTCCCTTGATTTGATGAAGTCGTAAGAGAAACCAAGCCACCTACTCTTCAGGAAACGAAACTGCCGCCGCTAAACACCCTCAGCGCCGCAGGCGCGTCAACACTTAGACCATGTTCCAAAGTAAATGTAGACCCTCGCGGGGTGGAGCAGACCTTCAGGTCTGCGGTTCGCTGCTATAAATGCGGGCTTTAGCCCCTGCGGTTTCTTTCTTATGGTTCACGATAATTCCGCAACTGGTCTAGCCCCGAAAAGGGGCGCAATTATTGAGCCCTGGCCGTCAGGCCTGGGAACTGAAAGGACACCCAACCTTCCTCTCTGCCGAAGGCCCTCGCGCAACGCGCAGCGTGAAGCGATTACTCGACCTTGCCCGAACTCACGTAGACCCTTATCAACTTGTGAGGCAAGGGGCTGGCTGCTCTAGTGATGACAGCTCCACGCCCGATCTCACGGTCCTATCGGTGCAACACTGAGAACAATTGTTGAAAGCCTTCCGGCATCCTCCCCAACACGAGAGCCAATGCGCCGCTCCAACAGATCAAAAGCTCCCTGAATCCCAGTAACAATGCCAACCGCATCTTTCGGGTACCGAATGAAACCTCAAGATTTAATGAAATGCCAACATTGTCTTTCTTATTCAAGGACATTCGAGTCCTCCAATTTGCGCCTATAGGCGTCGACATCCTGAGGTAGAAATGCCCAGAGCTTTGGACCGATCTTGAAGCCATGGAGCTCACCTGTCTGCGCAAGATGGCGCACCATCCGCCGCGACCTGTTGAGGCGCTTGGCAACGATGTGGACACGAAGAGGTCGCTCGCCACATTGATTCTCTGAAATAGACTTCATAAAACGCACTCCAATCCGGGGCGCATTATGAAGAGACGTATTTATTAGGACAGTTGGAGGAGCGCCCCTGCACTACCAAAGTCAGGAATATATGAGCTCCTGGCATGGGGAGGATGCGCTGAGTGGTGAAGAAACCAGCTACGCTGGCTAACAAACAGGGAGCAACACCGATAAAAAGACACCAACAGAGACGCGCCAAGTTGGCAAAGCCAATTGAATTGATTTTTGATTCCCTCAACTTTTACTAGAAGCTGGCGCAAGTCTTGCAGTAGGTCTGAAACTTTTTTAAAGTGTTCGCCAAGGTCCGGTAGATACCCTCTGATAAGAGGTACGACTTCGGAACCAGAAAATTCCGGATAATAAAGGATTAACTCCCAATCATCTTTTCAAGCACGCTGGGATCTAGCTTTAGAAATTCGTTCGTCCAAGCATCCTCGCGACCGTACCGGATACTGCCTATATACTCATCAAGGTAAGTTACCCAAGAGCGCACGTTGGAAGATGCGTTTCGGAACCAGTTACGTTCCCAGCGGAGCTTCGTCAGATCCAGCCAGGAATGTCGAATTTCTTCCTCAGACCACCGCGTCGCATTAGCTTTGCAGGCAAGAACCCCACTAGAGACGGCTCCCATGTAGGTGGCAACATTGCACTCTAATAACTGATCTAAGCCGTCGAAAAATATGGAGACGGGAGCAGTCGGCTGCATATCGTTTAGCAAATCCGTTGCTCGATATGAAATGAACAGCTGGTGTTGAGCAATAATCGAGTGATTATCTTTAGCCCATTCGGTCAAACCAAATTCCCGGCTTGATAAAGCGTCGATTTGATCGCTCAAAGATAGCCCGAATGAACGCTGTCCAGTGATACCACCATCGGCGAGGCGCAACCCATCGCATAAGGACCCGAGGGACGCTCCAACGCCTACCGGCTTTGAGAACCAGTTCACAATTTTGATCTTACCTCAAAAAACCTAAGAGATTGGCAGCATTGCCGCAAATCTGTCATTCGTCCGTACCCTGATATTAACCAGGATCATATCTCAACAATTTTTCCTTGTTCACGGCTTGCCTCCTTGAATTCCCGCAAGTCCATCCCAATCCTGCCGTTCTCGACATGGCGTTTATCCGGAGGAAGCCAATTGGCGCCATTCATCATGCTGTATATGCCGAACGTCGCCGGATCAGCAGCATGATTGCCACTCCCGCGTTCATAATCACAAGTGTTGCAGGATACAGCCATGTCGCTAATGAATAGGATTGCAACGCAAAAAGGGACGGAATGAATTTCGCGCTATTCAGCGCAAACGATGTCACGCTGTCCTTCTGAGGCTGGATCCAGCCTTTCTTGATTGTCGATCCGTACCCTAAAACGTCGGTTGTAGTTGCCAGAATTGCGGATTGAACCGGGTTCCTTGAAAGCAGGTAATAGACGAACACTACCAGTCCGGCGGCCAGACAGAACCAATCGAAAAAAGAAAAGTGCCATTTGTCCTGGAAAAAGCTGATGCCGCCCACCAGAAAGCAGATCAAGGCCGTAAAGCCCACAACCCAGCTTCCGGCCCCTGCGCCTTGTGAAACCTGCACAAGATAAGCCACTCCCGTAACAAATCCCCACAAGAACCAGGAAAACGGATGCGGACGAACCCCATCTTCCCGAGTGGTCTGCCAGATATAAATCGCATAGGCGAGCACCATGAGGACAAGTGAGAACACACCCATGAGAAATTTAAAGGTCATTGATTACCATTTGGCTAACGGATTCTAACAAAGACTTGGCAGTTGCAAATTTGCAGCAGGCAAACCCTACCGCTGATCGCACTGATGACGCTGAACCAAATCTTGCTTTCGGCCTGGGTTCTTCTCCGTGTCTCAGTGACTCCGTGGTAGGTTTTGCTTTCCCCTGCATAAAACCGGTCCTCCGGCGTTCTTTCCAGGAGGCAGAGGCAGAGCCTCGTCTGGCTGAATGCTGACGGCTGAATGCTGATTGCTGCCGTAATTTCATGTATCCTTTACTATCTTTCAATTGCAGGCTTGAGGAGATTCAATGAGGGCACGGAAGTTGAAGGCCTTTTACGGCGGGATAGCGTTTTTAGCGGTGTGTGCGGCCGGCTTTTTGAGCGGATGCGCCAGCGGGCACAAGCAGTTTGTGTACGTAACGGGCCAGGGAACCAATGAAGCTTTTGAGTTCCGCCAGCAGGCCAATGGATCGCTGACGCCTTTGGGGACGCCGAATTTTCCTGTCGGGTCAAATCCGTCTGCGCTGGTTCTCCACACTTCCGGCGACTTCCTTTATACAGCCGACTTTTCCGGGAATGATGTGACCCTGCTGGATATCAACTCGAGCAGCGGCAATCTTTCAGTGCCTGTAAGCATCAGCATTGTTAACCCGACGAATCCTACCAATATTTTTGCCACGGACAAGGGACCGGTTTCTCTGGTGATGTCGCCGACCGGGCCGTTCCTGTTTACAGCCAACCAGACGGCCGGCAACATTACGGCTTACACAGTTGATTCTGGTACGGGGAGCCTGGGAATAATTGCCGGTTCGCCGTTTCCGATTGCGCCGGCGTCGCATCCTTCGTCCATAGCAATTTCACCCAAGGGCGACTTTATTTATGTAGCGAATGGCGCTGAAGGCACAATTGCGGTGTTTAACATCGGCGCCAAGGGAGTGCTTGCGCAGTCTGGCCTGCCGACTTCTGTGGGCACGGGCGCAACTCCCACGTCAATTGCCGTGGACCACTCCGGACGCTTTCTTTACGTGACAGACCCCGCGCACAACGCGGTGGTGGGATTTACCATTCAGAGCGGCGGAGCGCTTTCCCCCATCAACGGTTCGCCTTTTCTCGCTGGCGCAGCGCCGGTTGGGCTGGGCATCGATCCGCAGGGAGCGCTCTTGTACGTTGCGAACAACGGATCCAACAATGTTTCTGCCTATGCGATTGATGCAAGCTCCGGCGCGCTGGGTGCGGTGACCGGATCGCCCTTCGCTACCGGCGGCGTTGGACCTTCCGCCGTGGCCGTTGACCTTGAAACTTCCTTTGTATATGTGACCGAGCAGGGGAGCCACGATATCGCAGCTTTTAACATTGCGTCCAACGGTGCGCTTAAGCCGGTGAAGGGCTCACCGTTTGGCGTGGCCACCGCAGCATCCGCGATTACCGTGGTGAGGCGATAAGAAGCGTGGTGATTGGCTAATGCCGTTGTGATCGCAAAGGCACCGTCGCTTTCTAACCGCGAGTACTTTGCACAAAAAGCAAATCTCACCACGGATGAACGGATTTAAATTCAAAGTCATCTTAATTTGAACTTTTTTGATCCGTGTAAATCAGTACTATCAGCGTTATCTGTGGTGAGGTTTTGGGGTTTTGTGCAAAGCCAAACCGCGAGTGCAATTCAGGCTATGCACTGTTGGTGCTTGTGCCCGATTTTCAAACCGTGCTAAACAAGCACGTACGATGGAATCGGTGTACCAGGACGCAGCAGAGGTTAGCGAAGTACAGCTAACGCCGCAGGACCAGCTCCGTCTGCAATGGCAGCAACAGCCGGGTGCGATTCCGTTGCTGCGCCAGAAAAATGTTATTGACCAGAACGCTGAACTGCTGCCCTTTGCCGCCGTTGCTGGACTGCCCGGATGGATTTCTCCGGGCATGTTTGCGCTGCAAGGCCTGGTGCTGATCGCGTTCATTGCAGCTGGCCTTAACTGGCAGATGACGCGCCACGCAGGTAAGCTGGAAGAAGGAATTACCGCTCTGCAGGCAAATTCACAGGCTGAGATCAGGCGTCAGGAAGAAATTATTTCGGCCACGCAGGCGGAGATCAGAAGAATTTCCAGTTCGCCGAACTCTAGTTTTAAGCTGCATATCTCCGCGTCGCCACTTAGCCGCGAGCAAGCGCTCACGGCATTGAATAATTCCCTGGAGGAGTCGCGCAGCTCTGAAGAGCAGTACAAGAAAAATATGGCGGCGCGGGAGCGTAATCTTCGCGCGCGCCAGAGCACAATGGCGATCGTGAATTCAGGCAGCCCGCTCATTTTTTCGCTGGCGCTGTTTCTGGCCGCAGGATTGTTCAGCCAGGGAGCGCAAAGAGAGTTCCCGCGCAATCGCCATGCACGCAACCTGGCCGATTACTATCTTTACTTCATCACCGCGGAAGGCCTCTGGCCCAACCTGGTGCTGTTGGGATTTTTATTCGTGGCATTCAGCGGCAGTGACTATGGCCTGAGCGGACTATTTTCCAGCGTTGGCCCGCTTTTCTGGGTGGTTTTCTGGATCGGCTTTTATTGCCTGCTACTGCACTTTTTTGTGATGACGGCTCGCGGTCTCTATCGCGCCATGCAGGCGCGTCCGCCAGCCAGTGAATGGAGCTTCGACAATCGATTGCTCTTCCGCATTCACAACAGCTTTTTCATTGTCTTTGCCGGATTGGAAGTTGTCTTCCTTGCGCTGTGCTTTGGATTTTATTTTCTACAGAGCCACGCTGCATAGCCTGAAGTAGTCCGCGAATTTACGCGCGAGCTGAAAAGCAAGGCCAATTGTTTCTCTCCGTGTTCCTCTGTGGCCTCTGTGGTTAAAAGTTTTCCGCCGCTTTTTGCAGCAAGTCCCACGCTTCCTGCACGTCTTTCCACTGGGTTTCCAGATGCCCGATTGCCAGCCGCAGCGTGAGCTTGCCATTCAGCACCGTACTGGCGATGAACATGCGTCCTGAAGAGTTTACTTTTTCCAGGATCGCGCGGTTCTCATCATCGGAACCTTGATAGCGAAAGCAGACGACAGATAGCGGCGCCGGAGCAACGCGCTCGAACTTCGGATGCGCGTCCACTAGCGCGGCAAAATCCTGTGCCCACTGGATGTGCGAGCGCAGCATGGATTCAATGCGTTCGCGCCCAAAGTAACGCATCACAAACCACAGCTTCAGCGCGCGGAAACGATGCCCCAGCGGAACGCCATAATCCATCAGATTGTGGGCGCGCGGATCGTCCTGTGTCTTCAGGTAATCCGGTGTAAGAGAAAATGCCCGCCGCAGAATGTCCGGACGCCGTGTATAAAACGCGCTCAGGTCAATTGGCGTGAGCAGCCATTTGTGGGCGTTGAATACCAGAGAGTGCGCGCGCTCCACTCCTGCCATAATGTGCCGCTGTTCCGGCAAGATCGCCGCTGCGCCGGCGTACGCGCAATCCACATGCAGCCACAAGCCATGCTTCTCCGTAACATCCGCAATCTGTGGCACCGGATCAATGCTGGTGGAAGAAGTTGTGCCCACCGTCGCAACCACGCAGAATGGCCGCTTGCCCGCCTGCTTGTCTTCTTCCACCATCTTTGCCAGCGCGTCGGTGCGCATGCGAAACTCCGCATCCGACGGCACTTTGCGAATGTTGTTCTGGCCCACGCCCACGGCAATCGCGCCTTTCTCAATCGACATGTGCGACTGGTCTGACGTGTACAGCACCAGGTCATTGCGGCTTCCTGCAGTCCGCGCTTCCGGATCGATGAGTTCGCGCGCGCACACCACTGCATGCATGCTGCTGGTGGAAGCCGTGTCATAGACAATGCCAAACCATCCTTCAGGCACGCCAATCCATTGCCGCAGCCAGTCCAGCGCGCGCTGCTCCAGCTCCGCCACCGCAGGAGATGTCTTCCAGTGCAATCCGTTGGTGTTGAGCGCCGCAGCCAGCATTTCGCCCAGAATCGCCGGCGTGGATCCGGTGCAGGCAAAGTAGGCAAAGAATCGCGGATGGTTCCACTGCGTCACTGCCGGCATCACCAGCCGGTCAAAATCGCGCAGGATGGCATCAAAGGGCTCGCCTTTTTCCGGCGCCGACTTCGGCAGCGCGTCCAGCAGATCGCCCGGTTTCGTCTGCGCCAGCACCGGCATTTCCGATACATTGCTCAGGTACTCGGCAATCCAATCCACGGTCTCATGGCCTGCGCGGCGGAAATCTTCCACGTAGGCCTGCCAGTCTGCGCCTTCCTGCGCGGCTGCTGCCGCTTCTTTGGAATCTCTGGTTTTAGAATCAACGGTACTAGAATGAACGATTTTAGAATCAGCGGTTTTGCTCATATTTGGTCTTTAGCTCTTTAGCCTTTGGCCTCAGGGCATATCTGGCCTTAGCTCTTGGCCCTTAGCCCCGGATGCTGAGTGCTACCGCTCTGGCTAAAGGCCAAAAGCTAATTGCCAAAGCTGTTTTCATTAACTTTCTTGACAATAGCTGAAAATCTAGACTACTATCCGTTCAGCATGCACGCCAGCCGATTTACTTTCGCGTTTACTTACCGCTACCACTTTACGGGTAGCGGCCACGCGGATCTGTGCTGACCATGCAATAAGAAGTTAGTCATCATAAATCACCGCAAGCCGCGATCCCAAAGGGTCGCGGTTTTTGCTTTCTGTGTTGGTCAGTTTGGAAACTGACCGACGGCTGGTATCAGCGTCTAGCGATTCGCTTGCGAATCGCGGGCCTTTAGGCAGACGTTCATCGCGTAGCCCGGGCTTGGCATAGCGATGAACCTGAGTCAACAAACTGAGCCACTACTTTTTGCTTTTAGGAGCTTTTATGGGTTCGGAAACCGCCAATGACGACAAGACGCTCGACGACTGGCGTCGCCAGATTGACGCACTCGATGCCGATCTGCTTCGTCTGCTCAATCAGCGTGCCGCCATCGCCTGTGAAATTGCCTCGATCAAGGTGGCCTCTGCCCTCCCGGCATACGACGGCAATCGCGAGCGCCAGGTGCTGGCCCGGGTGCTGGAAAAGAACACCGGCCCGCTCGATAACCAGAGCGTCACAGATATCTTTGCTGGAATCATCCGTGAAACGCGCCGTCTGGGCACACAGCGGATGCAGGAACAACAAAGGGGCGAGGCTGCGGCAAGAGTTCGGTCGTAACAGAAAGCGCAGAGAGCGTTGCGCATCGGCGAGAAAGTTGCTTAACGATTTGGCTTTTAATTTTTCTGATTTGGTTTTGACTTTGTTTTTGGTCGTCGTTCTTGGCGTGGATGTTTTGGCTTGATGTGGATTTTGATTTTGGCCAATTACCAATTACCAATTACCAATTACTTTGTTTTGCCAATTGCTTTTTCGATTTAGCTAGCAGCCAGAAGCTAGCGGCTAGCAGCTTAGGGAGTTATTCATGGTCATCAATATGGCAGCAGGTTCGTCGGAAGCGGAACTTCAACATGTAATTGAACGAGTCATCGAATGCGGATTTCAGCCGCATGTTACGCGCGGTGCGGAGCGCGCCATTGTCGCCGCAGTCGGCGCTGGCGGCAACCGCATGGCCCTGGAAGCGCTCAAGGCCGCGCCGGGCGTGGAAGACGTCGTGCCAATCGCGCACCCGTTCAAGCTGGTGAGCAAGCAGACCAAGAACGGACGCACGCAGGTTGACGTGGGCGGCGTCATCATCGGCGGTGAAGAAGCTGTGGTGATCGCCGGGCCATGCTCGGTGGAATCGCGCGAGCAGCTTTTTTCCACGGCGCACGCCATCAAGGCTGCCGGCGCTACGCTGCTGCGCGGCGGAGCGTACAAGCCGCGCACTTCGCCATATGATTTTCAGGGCCTCGGCATTGAGGCGCTGCGTCTGCTGCGCCAGGTCCGTGAAGAAGTTGGCCTGCCCGTGGTCACCGAGGTGATGAGCACCAATGACATTCAGCTCATCTGTGACCATGCGGACATGCTTCAGGTGGGCGCACGCAACATGCAGAATTACGATCTGCTGCGCCAGCTTGCCAAAGCCCCAAAGCCTATCCTGCTCAAGCGTGGCCCTTCGGCCAGCGTAAAAGAGTGGCTGCTGGCCGCAGAATATCTGCTGGCCGGCGGCAATGCCAATGTTGTGCTCTGTGAACGCGGCATCAAGACCTTTGAAAGTGAGATGACGCGCAACACGCTCGACCTCGCCGCTGTGGCGCTGGTGCGCGAGCTTTCCCATCTACCGGTAATTGCCGACCCCTCACACGGCACCGGCAAGCGCGAACTCATTGCCCCGGCTAGCCGCGCTGCTCTTGCCATCGGTGCCGATGGACTGATTATCGAAGTTCATCCGTGCCCGGAGCGCGCGCTTTCGGACGGTGCACAGTCGCTCAACCTGGATGAATTCGCCAAGCTGATGAAAGGTCTGTGTGCGCCGATTCGGTCGGTAGCTATGTGCGCAAGCATGGCATCAGCAGACGGTAGATGAGCCTTAGACCGCCTAACATCATAATGGACATGGTTGAGCGGTTTTATCTCGACATGAATAGTAGTAGCCCAACGGGCATCCTCGTCGATCTTCCTTTTGTGCACCTGGGCCTAGTGTTTAAATTATTTGGAGCTTCTGCGCGGCGGCAATGGGACATAGCGGACTTGAAATGTTTGAATTGATCTCTGGCCGGACGATTTGAGCTTTTGATGTGACGTGACCGATTTCTTGATCTAAACTCGGTGGGCGTGGCTCTACGCTCATCGCTACGGCCTGATAAACCGCAGTGCCATGCGTGTTAAAGCTTTCTGCCCGCTGTTGCAAGCACTCTTTCAGGGTTTGCAACGTTTGCATCGCAGTTGTCCCTGGGATGCTGCTGACTGTTTTCTTCGTAAGCAAGCCGTCAGGAGGAGGTCATTTGACGGTTGAGATTGATCTGAGAAGGCTCGAGAAAGACTATCTGGCTATGTCCGCCGAGGAATTCGCCCTGTTGAGACGGGATGATCTTACGCAGGAAGCAGCAGAGATTTATGACCGAGTGGCTGCTATTCGCATAGCGGCAGGGGATAACCCTGCTGTTGAAGGCGCTCCGATAGGCAGCAGTACCGCACATCGGGACAAAATAGCAGATTCGGCAACTCGAATCTTGCGCGGCTGTGCTGGCCTTCTTGCGAATACTCTGGGCGCGGTAATCGGAGTCGGTATTCTCAAGACTCTAAGCTCGCCACTGGTGAAGCTATTCACTCATTCAAGGGGCTCAATCATTCTGACAGAATGGATTGGCAGCATCGTTTTTGCCGCATTGCTTGGAGTCTCCGTGCAACGGAGGTGGAGAACCCGTTCAGCACGATGGATATGGATACCTGCTCTTTTGTGGTTCCTGCTTGGCCTTGCCGTGTATTCCAGGCTCGGTAATCCCTTGCTCACCTTCTCAGGTATAGCTTGCGTACACGAGCGAGGCGTTTCGTGTATTCCATATACTGTCTTTACAGTTATTCTGGTGCGCTGCTCAGTCTATTCACTGGCGGCATTCCTGTCTGCCCGGTCCAATCGCCAACATGATTCTTTTCATCCCGCTCTCTCACATATTCTTTCAGGTTTGTTTCTAACNGGACTTCCCAAACTGGACAAGGATCAATCTGAGAAGCAGTGATCCGCCAAACAGTTCTAAATGCTCGATAGGTACCGGTTGCAAAACTTGAAAGCAAAGCTGGCTTGTCATTGGCAGGGCCCAGAGGATTTTCCTCCGCGATATCCCCAGATATCAGTGATGTCCCGAGCTGCTTCAGGGTGGAGCTTAAATCCCTGATCGGCGGTCATTTCAAATTGCGCTTCTTGAGCAATTCGTTTTCGCGCTGACGCAGGTTGTCAAAGAAGGCTTCGCCATCGATAGGAGCCACCCGGCCACTCTTGATGTCGTCGTAGCGGCTATCGAGCATTTCCCGGACTTCCGTCAGCTCTTGCAAATACCCGGCCATGGCATCTTCCATGAGATCATCGGTCGCGCGCCCGCTCTTCGAGGCAAGTTCGGCAAGACGGGAGGCCGTTTCAGGTTTCAAGTGTACTTCCATGGTTGCCAGTTTAAGTATGTAACGTGCCTGTGTCAAAGCATTTGCTGCCGGGGCCAGCCTCACCGCAGCTCCCAAACCTCCACCGTGCCGCTGCTATCTCCCAGCGCAACCAGTTTGCCGTCGTTTGAAACTGCGCGGGCTCTGATGCTGGTTAGCTAGATTTCAAACACGTTGTTCCTGCTTACGGTGTTTTCAAGTGGAGTGCTTGAACCTATGTCTTCAACGCCTGTGCCTGCGCCCAGCGGATTGGGGCCTGTTTTGGCGGAAGCGTGTGAGAGTCGAACTCACCAGAGCCAGCGAAGCTAACTCTCGCCGGTTTTGAAGACCGGAAGGGTCACCGGACCCCATGCGCTTCCGCGTTTGCTTCTTTGCTTCAGTGTACAGGAAAGATTTCAACTCACCACGGAGGCGCGGAGACACGGAGGAAAGCAAAGGGATGCCAATACGCGCGAAGGCGACTTTTACTTTTCGACTTTTGCCTTTCGTGATCTTGAGTTGTCTTCAGGTTCTTCCGAAATGCCTGCTCTGCTTTTCCTTTTATTGTCCTACTCTCGGTTTTCTCCGTGCCTCTTTGTCTCCGTGGTGGAATTCACTCAGAGCGCAGCGCCTCCGATGGATCAACCCGCGCAGCCCGAGCTGCAGGAAGTGCGGACGCGATTACCGCGGCGGCCAGGATTACTGCAGCCGATGCAATCAAAGGCAGAGCTCCAGGTGATTGCACTTCTGCAATGTACTTGCCGAGGGTGCGCTCCAGGATAAAGCCAACCACAAAGCCCGCAGCTACACCGATGCCCGCAATCGCCAGACCCTCAGAGAGGACTTTTGTAAGAATGGTGCGCGGCTGCGCGCCCAGGGCCTGGCGGATACCGAACTCGCGCGTGCGACCACTCACGGAAAAGGCGAGCACGCCTGCCACTCCCACCACGGAAATCAACAGCGCCAACGTGGCGAAGCCGCCGAACACGATGGCGTTGAGCCGGTCCGGCGTGAGCACTTCCGCGCGCACGTCTTCCAGCGTCGCGGCACGCTCCACGGGCTGGTCTCCCGCAATCTCGTGGATGGTATGGGTGATGGCGGGGACAAGCGCATACGGATCATTCTGGGCGCGCACAAAAAGACGGCCGTTCCAACCTTCCTGGTTCGAAGGTTGATAGATGGTCATGGCCGGTTGCGGGATGATGTTTTCATCGTCCACATCAGGCACCACGCCGATGATGCGCCGCTGCGCGGTGGCACTGATGCCGACAAACTTCATCACGCCGTCCGTCCATTGCATGTGACGGTCCACGGCCTCGCGTCCGGGGAACAGGCGCTGCGCCACGCTGCGGCTGATGATCACCACGCGTTCCGCGCCGTCACGGTCACTGTCCCTGAAGTCACGCCCTTCGACAATCGGCACGCCCAGAGTTTCAAAGAATCCGGGCGAGATGGAACGGAAGCGTGCACGCGGGTCCTCATCTTTTTCACGCCGCGCGCCTTCGACGGAAAAACTAAAGCTGATGCTCAAGGCCTGGCCATCGCGCCAGGGCACGCCGAAACCTGCCGAAACATGCTGCACTCCGGGCAGGGCGCTCACACGGCGCTGCGCTTCACGGTAGAAGTCCCGCACCTGCTCGGGCGTTTTGCCGTCCGCCATGATCGGCAGGTTCACCGCCAACACGTGCGCGGTTTCAAATGGTGGCTGCGTTTTTTCCAGCACCAGCAGGGTCTTTACCAGCGCGCCCGCGCCGGCCAGCAAAAGAAATGATGCCGTAATCTGCGTGACAGCAAAAATCCCAAGCCGTCGGCTGCTTCCTCCACTCACGCGAACACTGCTGGAAAGACTAAAGCCAGCAGAAGTATCCGGAGCAGGCAGGCGAGGCACAAAGGCAAGGAAAATGGCCGCAACCATGGCCAGCGCCACACCGATCCAAATCATGCTGAAATCGAGTGAAAGATCGAGCGCGCGCACTGAAAAGCGCGAAGCATAGCGGGCCAGCACGGCCACCATCGGCGCGGCGATGGCAATCCCGGCAAGCGCGCCGCTGCCGCAAAGCACAATTCCTTCCGCCAGCAGCGAACGCCGGAACGCGCTGGTGGTTGCTCCCAGCGCGGCGCGAATCGCCATCTCCGGCTCGCGGCGAACGGCGCGCGCCAGAATAAGGTTGGCTACGTTGGAGCAGGCAATCACAAACAGGAGACCAGATGCCGCGAACAGCACCCACAAAATGGTCCGCGCACGCGAGTTGATCTGGTCATGCATGCGGGTTACTTCAATCCTGTAGTGATCCCCCGGCTTGTAAACTTCAGGATGCGCGGACACCATGGCCGTATGCACGGTGCGCAGTTCCGCACGTGCAGCTTCCAGGTCTGCGCCGGGAGCAAGACGCGCAAACACCTCGGTCATGCGATGCTCGCGGCCAGTGACCATGGTGGCTGAGAGATGATGCGGACTGGTAACGATGTTGGCGATCATCTCCGTTTCCACCGGATAAGGAACGGACGGTTCCAGGACGCCAACAATGGTGGCTGAGCGGCTGCCTTCGAAGCTGCCAAGGCGGACCACTTTGCCGATGACGCCGCGATCAGAATGCAGTGAATTGACCCAGAAGCGGTACGTGAGCACGGCGGCGCCCGCGGCGTTGGGGCCATCGTCATTCGGGCTGAGCAGGCGGCCAAGCACCGGACGCAGGCCCATCACTTCAAAGTAATTGCCATCCACCACGCCGGCGCTTATCTCACGCGGATCGCCCAGGCCAACGAGGGTGAACTGGACCGGGGAAAAAGTACCGATCTCCTTGATGGTCTTCAAGCCGGAGTCGATGTCCTTGATTTCCGGGACGGAAAAGTTGGTATTCTCCGCGCCGAGTCCCGGGGCGCTCTGGCGCACGTACAGCAGGCGATTTTCGTCGCGATTTGCCAGCGGCCGCAGCAGCACACCACGAATCACGCTGAAGATGGCCGCGTTAGCGCCGATGCCCAGAGCCAGAGTAATGGCTACGGTGAACCACAATGCCCGCGCGCGGGCCAAAGAACGGATGGCAACTTTCAAATCGCGGAGAAAAGACATGGGAGCCTCAAATGATGTTAGTGTCGCTCGAACGGGTGTAAACAGTTTCGCTGATTTAAGTTAGACGTACAACCATGTATTACAGAAGCGGCAAAGAGTTTACTTACTCCGGTGTAATCCGCAGAATGTCATACTTTACCTCTACTTTTCTTCCGGGAAACTCCACTTCAATCTGCTGCTTGAGTTGCGGCACCGTAGGCGAGCCGTTCTGGCCGTTGAGGCCGCGCGCGTCGTCCATCAGGATCACGTGCCGGTAGCGCGAATCGCGCAGGATGGATTCCAGTTCGCTGGTGAGCCGTTGTTTATCGCCCTGCAGGCCGGCCCAGCCGTAATAGCCGGCGTCCAGCCAGAAGAGCGCAGGCTCCTTTAGCGATTTCAGCAGCTCCGGCACAACTTTCTGGCTGTCGCCTTCATGAATATGCACATGCGATGCACTGGAAAACTTTTTTGCGGCGCGCTGCGCCAGCGCGGAATCAAACTCCACGGAATGGATTTCCGCAAAGCGATTTTTCATGGCAGCCACCATCTCGCCGTAGTATGTGCCGGTTTCCACCAACACGCGCAGGCCGTAACGCTGCGCGTATACACGGACGGTGCGCTGCTTGAGCAGATGCGGAGAGCGGATGGGCTCGCCGCGCAGCTTCCAGTACCAGTAATCAGGGTAATGGCCCAGCGATTTGTAGACGCCGTAAAAGGGCGTTCGAGCCAGCAGTTTGCGGAAAGCCTTCACGAGTTTGCAGCATAGGGTGCAGAGATAACCATGTCAAATGCGAAGCGCCGTTTGCCGTTTGTGCAGGTAGATGTTTTTACCTCAGTGCCGCTGGAAGGAAACCAGCTAGCTGTCTTCGCCGACGGCACTGCCCTCTCCGACGCGGAGATGCAGGCGATAGCCAGGGAGACCAATCTCTCTGAAACCGCGTTCATCCTGCCGCGCGATGCCGCCACGGAGCGCGAACGCGGCGTGCGCGTGCGCATCTTCACCACAACTGAAGAGCTTCCTTTCGCTGGACATCCAACGCTGGGCACGGCCATGGTTTTAAGAAATGAAGCGTTAAGAAACGACGCCCAGCACGGCAACGGCAGCGCGGAAGAAATTGCACTTGATCTGAACATTGGCCGCATTCCGGTGCGTTTCTCCACTCGCGACGGCCTGCCCTTCGGACTGATGACCCAGCGCGACCCAGAATTCAAGAAGAAACATTCGCGTGAAGACGTGGCGCGCGCTTCTGGGCTGGCCGTCGATGACATTGCCGACGATCTGCCGATCCAAACCGTAAGCACCGGCAATGCATTCGCCATTGTTCCGCTGAAATCCCTTGCTGTGCTGCAAAACCTCTCGCCCACATGGGCCAACATGAAAGCTTATCTCGACAAATCCGACGCAAAATTCTTTTACTTCGTCTCGCGTGAGACTTTGAACCCTGAAGCAAAGCTGCAATCGCGCATGATTTTTTATAACGGTGAAGATCCCGCGACAGGGTCCGCGGCCGGTCCTTGTGCCGCATGGGCGGTGCAATATGGCGTGGTTCCTGCCGATCAGCAGGTGCTGATGGAACAAGGCGTGGAGATGAAACGCCGCAGCAGGATATTTTTCAGCGCCGGACAAAATGGCGACAAGATCGTTAACGTGCGCGTGGGCGGACACGTGGCAGAAGTAGCGCGCGGAGAATTTATTTTGTAGACGAGCGCCGCAGCAAGCTCTCTATTTTCCGGCGCTTTCCGGTCATGATTGAACTTTGAAGAAAGTTCTCCACAGAGTTTTCCACTTGTTGGCGTTTCGGTTACTTGCTTCCCCGCTTCGTATGCCTTAAAGTTCCTGAACCAAAGTAGCAAACATCAGCCGCAAGAACTTCCGTTGACGCCACTGCGCAGGCCTGCCACGGAAACATCCCAGGGGGAAAGAAAGATGCGACCGAAAAGAACGATTCTGTGCGTGGACGATAACGAGCAAGCGCTTTCCATTCGAAAACTGATGCTGGAAACGCGCGGCTATCGCGTGCTGGCGTGCAGCAATGGCCAGCAGGCCCTGGATGCCTTCAAACTGGGCGGCGTTGACCTTGTTCTAAGCGATCTGCAAATGCCCGGCCTCGACGGCGCGGAGCTGGTCAACCAGATCAAGGAAATTTCTGCCTGCACGCCTGCCATTCTGTTTTCCGGCAAGACCCGCTTTTATGAGAAAGACACTCGCGCCGATCTCTTCTTGCCCAAGGGAATGTACGCTCCCATTGAGTTGCTGGAACGCATCCGCCTGATGCTGGTGAAAAAGCGCGGACCAAAGCGTGGGACCGCGTCTGAGCCCGCCAGGATGCAGGCAGCAAGTTAGCGTAAGCGATAATCTTGTGTCGAATTAAAGCGGCCAATCCCAAGTACGCCGATCCGGTTTGCGTCGGGAGCCTGACCAGATGATCGACTCGCCAGCGGTTTGGAGCGTAGCGACAGAATAAAATTATTTTGAACTAAGCGGCGAGGCCCGAGCACGCCGAGCCGCTCGCGTCGGGAGCGGGAGAAATTGACCAGATGATCGACCCGCCAGCGGTTTGGAGCGTAGCGACAGAATAAATTGTCGCGCTTTGCCGCTGTTTGTCCCCGTTCTGTAAGTCCGCGCTCTGGTAATATCGATTGCGTGGCCCCGATCATTCAAGCTGACAATCTAAGTAAGGTTTACCGCATCGGCAAAGTCGATGTGCCCGCGCTCAGAGGCGTCAGCTTCAGCGTCGATAAGGGCGAATTCGTCAGCATCGTCGGCCCTTCCGGCAGCGGCAAGTCAACCCTCTTCTATATCCTTGGTGGCCTCACACGCCCTACCTCTGGCCATGTAATCATTGATGGCGCGGATTTTGCCCAGCTTTCAGACGCGCAGCGCACGGAAATGCGTAAAGAGAAGATTGGCTTCGTCTTCCAGAAATTCAACCTGTTGCCCACGCTCACGGCCAGGGGAAACATTGAGATTGCGCGCGAGATTGCCGGCAAAAACGGTTTGGACAAAAAACTGTTTGAGCAGGTCACGCAGATGCTGGGCATCGCCGGGCGGCTCGACCATCGGCCGTCAGAGCTTTCCGGCGGCGAACAACAGCGGGTTGCGCTGGCGCGCGCCGTTGTGAACGGCCCGGCGCTTATCCTGGCCGACGAACCTACGGGCAACCTGGATTCGCAAAACTCTGACATTGTGTTAAAGATGCTGCGTGATGCCAACAAGCAGTTCGGCCAAACAGTTTTGATGATCACTCATAATCCAGAGGCTGCCGCAATCGGCGACAGGATCATTCATATGCGCGATGGCTTAATTGTGACGCCGGAAAATGATCCGCAATGGACAAGCAGGCATTAATTTTGTCGCTTTCGCTCCAACCCGCTTGTACCTCTAAATCCCTCGGCTCCTGCTGCACACCGCTCGCCGCGCTATTCGGGCTCGCGGCCCAGATCCATCGAAGGGGACACGCGGCGAGGCCGACTCGTGTGCCGAGCCGCCAGTCTTGAGCGCAGAAGCGACATGATTCATTGACCGTGCATTTTCAGCACGTTATAATGTGTTCATCCTCTGAGCGGGAGTAACTCAGTGGTAGAGTGCGACCTTGCCAAGGTCGAAGTCGCGGGTTCAACTCCCGTCTCCCGCTCCATAATTTTTGCTCACTGTTGCCCCTCGCACCAGCGAGGGTTTATGCTCTCAGGGCCAGCACGGGCATTCAGGCGCGGTACCCAAGTGGTAAGGGAGAGGTCTGCAAAACCTTTATGCGTCGGTTCGATTCCGACCCGCGCCTCCAACTTCTCCTCGGCTAATCTTAGCCGGGTAAGATTTGTCAGGTCGAAATAGTCGCCTATCCCAGGTTTTCAGAACACCAGAAAATAACTTTGCCTCTCGATAGAGGGCCAGCTACCCAGCCACGGCAGCATTCACAAATGGATTACGCCGCTCTCCTTTCGTTTTCAACTTCCCTGGAGTCGGGCTGCCCTCGCATCCGGCTGAATAGTGCTGCTGCCGCAAGCAGTCCCAGCCCGGCGCCCAGCCATTTGCGATTCATCTCCAGCCAGAGCTCGATGCTGAAAGGTCGAGCGCGCTCATCAAAGTCGCCATGCGCGCCGTGATCCCCGGAAACAGGCTGCCAGAGATTATTCGGGCGGTTCGGATCTTCCGGGCCATCGTATTGCTGTGAATCGTAACCGGTGCGGGCCAGATAACGGTCGGCGAATCCAGGAGCCAACTTATTGCCGAAGATCGCTTTCACCGTGGACCCTCCCACGTAATACTCGCGACGGTCAGGATCATGTGCCGCGTAGTAAATGGCCTTCGCTGCAACTTCAGGCTGAAAGATCGGCGGCACCGGCTGTGCTTTGTGTGAAAGACGGCTCTTCACCCAGCCAAACTGTGGCGTGTTCAGCGCCGGCATCTGGACCATTGTGGTTTTCACATTGCTGCCGTCATGCAGAAGCTCAGTGCGCAGAGAGGCGAAAAAGCCCAACACTGCGTGCTTGGCTGCGCAATAAGCGGCTTGCAAAGGGATGCTGCGGTAGGCAAGGGCCGACCCCACGTGCACAATGGTGCCTCGGTCGCGCGGCAGCATCCGCTTCAGCGCTGCCAGTGAGCCGTATACATATCCGAGATAAGTAACTTCAGTGACGCGCTTGAACTCTTCGGCCGTCATTTCTTTGATGGGTGAAAACACCGAGGTCATGGCATTGTTCACCCAGATATCGATTGGCCCTAACGTCGATTCAACCCGCTCCGCGGCTGCTTCCACGTCCGCGGCCTTGGCCACATCGACAGGAAGCACCAGAGCGCGTCCGCCTGCGGCCTCAACTTCCCGCCGGGCTTCTTCCAGCCCGTCTGTTCCTCTCGCGATCAACCCGATGCGAGCGCCATGCTTTGCAAATTCACGCACCGTCGCCCGTCCCACTCCGGCCGAAGCTCCGGTAATTACAACAACTTCATTCCTGGCCATTTCTCCCCACCCCTTGAAAAATTATCTCCACCATCATTGTGATGCTCGCAGCTTGATCGATGTTGTGACGTTTGTATCGTACTGCGATATTAGGTTATTCTTCTCGCCAACGTGAAGCTACCCGCCATCTGCGTGAGACATCAAAATATAGTTCCCCGGTTTTTGAACTGCTCCGATGTATGGGCCATCTTTCATGCTGACTCAGTCACAAACCGTTCCCATCAGCCGGCTCAATGTAAAGAGCTTCACAATTCCGACGGGCTTTCCTGAAGCAGATGGCACTCTGGAATGGGACCGGACAACCATCGTGGTGGTGGAGGTTGCCGGTGGCGGCAAGCGGGGTTTGGGATATACCTATGCTGACCGGGCGACGGCCACTCTGATCCATGACACTCTTGCGCCTCATATAAATGGTATGGACGTAATGTCTCCGCCAGCGGCTTACAAGAGCATGTGGCGGCGGCTGCGCAATCTAGGCCGCCCGGGCATCTGCTCCATGGCCATTTCCGCCGTCGACTGCGCGTTGTGGGACCTGAAGGCGCGGCTGTTGGGCTTGCCGCTGGTTACGTTGCTGGGCCAGGTGCGAGCATCTGCTCCCATATATGGCAGCGGCGGCTTCACATCCTATTCTGATCGACAACTCGCGAAGCAGCTCTCCGGCTGGGTCAACCAGGGAATCCCGCGCGTGAAAATGAAGATCGGCCGCGATATGAAGCGCGATCTTGAGCGCGTGCGGGTCGCTCGCAATGCTATCGGTGCAAAAGCTGCGCTGTACGTAGATGCCAATGGCGCATACAGCCGAAAGCAGGCCCTGGTACAGGCGGAAAGGTTCGCGGACTTCGGCGTGCGCTGGTTTGAAGAACCGGTCTCCTCGGACGATCTCGAAGGGCTGCGCCTGATTCGTGACCGTGCTCCGGTGATGATGGACATCGCCGCAGGCGAGTATGGCTACGACATTTTTTATTTCCGCAACATGCTTTCCGCCGGAGCTGTGGACGTACAGCAGGCCGACATCTCACGCTGCGGCGGCGTCACCGGATTCCTGGAAGTTGCAGCGCTCTGCCAGGCGCACAATATTCCGCTTTCCGGACATACTGCACCGGCGCTGCACACCCACGCCGCCTGTGCGGTTACGCCCTTCATGAACCTTGAATACTTCCACGATCACGTGCGCATTGAGCGCATGTTCTTTGATGGCCTGCCGCAGCTCGTGAATGGAGCGCTTCGCCCCGATCTTTCACGGCCCGGGCTCGGCCTGGAATTGAAACATCGTGACGCGGAGAAATTTGCCGCCTGAGGAGAAAAGATGTCTGCCAGCAAGGTCCCGCTGATCCCTCTAGAAGAACTTAAACAGACCATTGCCGCCCGGCCAAGCAACTGGCGATCTGCAGATCATGTGGATGTTCACGCGCTTGAAGCTGAGTTGCGAAAGACGGTGCAGGACGAGGTGCGCTTCGACGCCGGCAGCCGCGCGATGTATGCCGTTGATGGATCCAATTATCGCCAGCCGCCCATCGGCGTGGTCATCCCGAAATCGCAAGAAGATGTGATTCAAACGGTTGCAGCCTGCCGCAAGTTTGGCGCGCCGCTGCTTTCCCGAACGGGCGGCACCAGCCTGGCCGGCCAGTGCTGCAATACGGCCATCGTGATTGATTGGTCAAAGTACTTGCACGGCGTATTGGAGTTAAACGCGGCCGAGCGCTGGGCACGCGTGCTGCCCGGCACCGTTTGCGACGAATTGCGCAACCTTGCGCTCAAAGAAACCAACAACATGCTCAACTGGGGCCCTGATCCGGCGACGCACAATCATTGCTGCTTTGGCGGCATGATCGGCAACAATTCCTGTGGCGCACACGCGCAAATGTCAGGCCGCACCAGTGAAAATATTGAGGAGATGCAGATCCTGCTGTATGACGGAACGCGCATGACCGTGGGATGGATGGATGAAGCGGAGATGGACCGCCTCATCGCACAAGGTGGTCGCATCGGCGATATCTATCGCTACCTGAAATCCCTGCGTGAAAGATACGGTGAGCTGGTCAGGAAAAGATATCCTCACATTCCTCGGCGCATCTCCGGCTACAACCTGAACGAGCTTCTACCTAATAAAGACGGCAGCTTCAACATTGCGCGTGCGCTGGTAGGCAGCGAAGGAACGCTGGTAACGGTACTGGAAGCCAGGTGCAAGCTCATCGACGCCAAAGCGGAGCGCGTGGTGCTGATGCTCGGTTACTCCGATGTCTATGAAGCAGCTGATCACGTGATGGAGATCGATCCTTACAAGCCAACGGCGCTGGAGGGAATTGACGACACGCTTTATCGCAACATTGAGAAAAAAGGAGGGCCGGACAAACAGTATCTGGGTATGCTGCCCGAAGGCAGAGGCTGGCTGATGGCTGAGTTCGGAGCCGACAAGAAAGAGGATGCGCTCCAGCTCGCGCACGAGGTGATGAACAAGTTGAAGTCAAAACCGAATGCGCCCTCCATGAAGCTGTTCACTGATAAGGATGACATGGAGCATATTTGGAAGGTGCGCGAGTCCGGGCTGGGCGTCACCGCTTTTATTCCCGGCGAACCCGACACATGGGAAGGCTGGGAGGACTCGGCTGTGCCTCCGGAAAAGCTCGGCGGATATCTTCGCGAGCTGCGCGCACTCTACAACAAATACGAGTACAACTCCGCGCTCTACGGACACTTTGGCCAGGGTTGCGTGCATTGCCGCGTGAGCTTCGACCTGAGAAGCGCTCCGGGGATCAAGAAATGGCGCTCTTTCATGGAAGAAGCGACCGATCTCTGTGTGAAATACGGCGGCAGCTTCAGTGGCGAACATGGTGACGGCCAATCCAAAGCGGAATTTCTTTACAAGATGTTCGGGGAGGAACTCATCGAGGCTTTTCGCGAATTCAAATCCATATGGGACCCGGACTGGAAAATGAATCCGGGCAAGATCGTCGATCCTTACCGCATCGACCAGAATTTGCGCCTCGGGGCCGATTACCATCCCTGGGACCCGCCGACTCATTTTAAGTATCCACAGGACTACCGCAGCTTTGCACATGCCGCGCTGCGTTGCGTGGGCATTGGCAAATGCCGGCGGAAAAATCCTGCGTCGGTCGAAGGTGACACCATGTGCCCCAGCTTCATGGTGACGCATGAAGAGCGGCACACCACGCGCGGACGAGCGCACCATTTATGGGAGATGCTGCACGGCGGTGTGATCACGCAAAGCTGGCGTGATGAAAATGTAAAAGAGGCACTGGACCTCTGCCTGGCGTGCAAAGGATGCAAGGGTGACTGCCCGGTGAACGTGGATATGGCAACATATAAAGCAGAGTTCCTCTCACATTATTGGGAGGGCCGCATTCGTCCCCGGTACGCCTATGCATTTGCCTTGATCGACCAATGGTCGCGGCTTGCCTCAGTGTGGCCCGGGCTGGTGAACTTGGTGACGCAAACGCCGGGACTCAGCCATCTTGCGAAACTGGCTGCGGGAATGCCGCTAAAACGCCGCATTCCCGAGTTTGCTCCGCAGACATTCCGTAGCTGGTTTAAACATAAGGCATCCAGCAATAGATCGGGCAGCAAAGATGTTCCACGATTCAGCGGCGCGCATAGCAAGGTCATTCTCTGGCCGGATACCTTCAACAACTATTTCTTTCCCGAGACTGCCCAGGCCGCAACTGAAGTCATCGAACAGGCCGGCTATGCGGTTGAAGTCCCACAACAACATCTCTGCTGCGGCCGTCCGCTTTACGATTACGGCATGCTGGATTTGGCTAAGGTTTACCTGCAGCGAGTCATGCAGGCCCTGAAACCAGAAATCATGGCAGGAGTGCCGCTGGTGGTGCTGGAACCCAGCTGTGCCTCGGTCTTCCGCGACGAATTGCCAAACCTCTTTCCCGATGATCCGCTCGCGCAAAAGCTCAAGGACCAAACCTTGCTGCTGAGCGAATTTCTGGAACACAACGCGGGCAATCATCACCTGCCGCAACTTAAGCGCAAAGCGCTGGTGCAGGGGCATTGCCATCACAAGTCAGTGCTCAGGTTTGATGCCGAGCACTCAGTTTTGAAAAAGCTCGGCTTGGATGCTCAAGTGTTGAACTCGGGCTGCTGCGGGATGGCCGGATCATTCGGATTCGAAAGCGATAAGTACGGCGTCTCTGTTGCCATCGGCGAACGCCGCCTGCTACCCGCGGTGCGCGAGGCAGAAGACTCAACCATCATTGTGGCCGATGGCTTTAGCTGTCGCGAGCAGATCAGCCACCAGACGGACCGCGAAGCACTGCACCTGGCTGAGGTGATCCAGCTCGGAAGCCGGCAAAGCGGCGGAACGGGAGAGCGCCCGGAGGCGGAGTTAAGCGCGCGCAGGAAAACAGCAAGGCGCAACGCGCGTTTACGAGCAGCAACAGCGCTGGCTTTGATCACTGGTGGGGCGGTACTTCTGGCGCGGGGAATCAGACGGACTGGAACCCATTATTCCAATTAAAGGGGAGAGGACGTATATGGCAAAAGCAATCGGAGTAAAAGAATGGGTAATCGCTGAAGGCTATATTCCCAAAGAGAGTCACGGGCCTGCGCCGCAAATGACCAGCCATGAAACCGTTTGCATGCTCAACTGTTCTGACCATGATGCGCACATAGAAATAACGATCTATTACAAAGATCGCGAGCCGGTGGGTCCTTATCGCGTTACTATACCGGCCCGGCGGACGCGGCATGTGCGCTTTAATGATCTCACCGATCCCGAGCCCATTCCGCGTGACACGGATTTTTCCAGCGTTATCCAGTCCGACGTTCCGATTGTGGCGCAGCACACGCGGCTCGATTCCCGCCAGGCAGAGAATGCTCTATTAAGCACGATTGCGTATCCCAGCGCGGCGTGACCTTTTGCAATTCGGGCGAAACTATGCCAGATGATAAAACGCGCCAAGGATTGCACCAAAGGCCACATGCGAAAGAAGAATTGCGAGTGGTGTTTGAATTCCGTAGTGCAATGCCAGAAATCCGGGCGGCTCCAGCATATTCTGCGCTTCCGGCCCATGCTGCTCGCTCGCCATCCGAGGGTGCAATCCGGGTAGCAGTGACATAACTACCACCAGAACAAAAGTAGCGTGACAGACCCCAATGATTATGCCGCGCCACCATCCCGCCGCGCCGAGCGACTGGAAAATCCAGACGTAAATCAGCGAGAACACCAGACCCACCGCCACATGCATCCAGAAGCCGTAAAATTTGGCCCGGTCGCGGTTCGGCGTAAAGAGGGTGCCGAGGATGTAAGGAAAGTTCATCCGCGTTAACCCAATTCCCTCCGTGCCTGCGCTGATGGTAGTCAGCACAATCGTCGCCAGAAATCCCCAAAGCAACCAGCTGGCCCAGTTCATGCGCGCGCCTCAACAATTTTCACATCCGAGCCTGTTTCTTCTGCTGGATGCGATTCACCGCGCTCTTTCTCCTCCAGCGTGAGTGCGGCGCTGATCAGTCCGACGTGAGTAAATGCCTGGGGGAAATTTCCCAGCGCATCGCCACTTTCAGCATCGATTTCCTCAGAGAACAAACCAAGATCATTGCTATAGGAGAGAAGACGTTCAAAAAGATCATGCGCTTCGCTCAACGTGCCTCCGCCAAGCGCCAGATATTCGACAGCCCAGAATCCGCAGATGCCGAACGCACCTTCTGCCTGCTGCCGCTTATAGCGATAGAGCAGGCCATTCTTGGCGCCAAGTTCCTGGTATACGCGACTATAGGTCAGCTTCATCCGTTTGGAGTCGGCTTTCTCAAAGCCATACCAGGGAATACGCAGAAGGGTGGCATCCATATGCTCTCCATCCAGAGTACTCACATAACTTTCAAGTTCTGGATTCCACGCGCGCACTTGAATCTGCTGCTTGATGCGTTCGCGTTCGCGCAGAAATTCTTCACGCGGAGCGCCGCCCAGTTCGCCTTTGTCGCACAATGCAAGGAGGCGATCCAGCGCTGTCCAACACAGGATGCGAGAATGAGTGTGGTTCTCTCTTCCGCCACGTGGTTCCCAGATGCCTTCATCCGGCAGGTCCCAATGCGTGGCGACATATTTTCCCAGCTTGATCAGCACTTTCTGCGTAGTGCGGTCAAACGCGCCATGAACCTGCGCATACTGCGCCGTCGCATCAATGACCTCGCCATAAATATCGAGCTGAAGCTGATGGCGCGCACCATTACCGACCCGCACCGGTCGTGATCCGAAATAGCCGTTCAGATAATCAAGCTCGCGCTCATGCGGAGCGATTCTGCCGAAGACGTCATACATTACGCGCAACTCAGGTTGCGTCAGTCTGGTGGCATGCAGCAACCAGGTCAGGAACGCCTCCGCTTCATCCATGTACCCTAGTCCAAGCATGGTGCGAATCGTCAATGAAGCATCGCGCAGCCAGCAATACCGATAATCCCAATTGAGCGAATCGCCGATTCGTTCCGGCAATGATGTTGTGGCGGCAGCCGCGACCGCTCCTGAAGGCGAATAGGTGAGCAGTTTGAGCGCGAGCGCGCTGCGCGTGACCATTTCCTTATAAGGCCCTTTGTAATTCGACCGCGCCGCCCACTGCCGCCACCATTTCACCGAACGCTCGATTGCATTGGATAGCTGTTGGCCGAGTGCAGGCAGCACGGCGGGCGATTCTTCCGCATAGCTGAGAGAAAATTCGAGCGTCTCGCCCTGCTTAAGAACTATGGAGGCCCGCACACAATCATCCTGGAGTTGCAGCGGCCTGTTGCAGCGCAGCCAGTAGACGCCTCGGCCGGACTCAAAGCGTACCCCGATCTTTTTGTGATCATGCAGACGCACGGCGCTGCGGCCATAATCCACACGCGGCTGAAATTCAACAGCAATTTCAATTTCACCTTTGGTGCAGATCAAATGCCGCGTCAGCTCATGATCGGGAATCATCTCCGTACGCTTGTATTCTTCCGGAGCAACCGGCATGAGGTCGATAAGCGTTGCCTCACCCGAACCGCAGAGAAAATGCGTTTCCAAAACGTTGGAATCCGGTAGATAGCGGCGTTCAGCCCGGAATGGAGATCCAGGCGAGATCAACCAATGGCCGCCTTTCTCCGGATCGAGAATGGCGGCGAAGATTGCCGTGCTGTCAAAACGCGGCCAGCACAACCAGTCAACGCTGCCGTAGCGGGAGATAAGAGCAGTTGTGCGGCAGTCGCCGATTACGGCGTAATCATGGATTTTCGCTGCCACCACCTTATTGGAAAGCACAATCTAATAGATGAAGATTCTTCTTCCGAGTGATGCTTCACGCATTGAGGTTAGCAGCCAGTTGGGAGCCCGTGATTTGCTGACCACTAACCTATTTTCGGCGCAACACTGCAGTGTTGGCCACCAGAGCATCACAAATGGCAAGGCAGCTCTCAATCATTTCCGCTTTGGTGCGCCGGTCGCGCGTCACGATGAGCAGGCTGGCCGTCCCATGCACCAGAAGAAATAGCGCGTAATAACTGAGCGCATAATCTTTTGGTTTGCCGCCGAAGCGGGCGGCAAATTTATCCAGCAGCCATTCCCTGATGGGGCGTGGCCGGCCGGGCCCCAGCAGTTCTGACCATGCCGGGCCCCACAGCAGACGATATTCGTGCGGATGCTGGTCGGCAAATTTGAGAAAGCGCCGATAGGACTCTTCAATGGTTGAAGCCGAAGTGGTCCTTTCGGTGATCCTTACCTGCACCAGTTCAGCCAGGGCCAGCAAAATAGCTTCCTTGTTGCGAAAGCGTTTGTAGACGGTTGTGGTGGTGGTCCCCGCAGCGACGGCAACAGCCCGCAGGGTAAGACTCTTCGATCCATGGAGCCGCCACAAGCGATGAGCAGCTTTTACTATTTTTGCTTCAAGGGACTGATCGGCCGTGCGCGGCATCTTTTCACCCCTTTTTTTATTCCATAACTTGCACATTGTTACACCAACGCTGTATTATTAACAGTCAATTCCCCTGATTGTGGGTTTTGGCCCATGGCAGGGTGCTTTTTTGGCCTCTCGATCAGTTCGGGAGGATTGTGCCGGTTGTTCCTCTTGGTTTTCCCTGCCCATTCAGTCCTGTCCCTTCGTCGAATCCTGTACCGAGGTAGTAAGAAGTAGATGGAGTATCTGGAGTACACAGTCATTACCAAGGCAAGCCCATCGCTCGCCTGGGAAATGTTTTGCGACTACCGCCTTTGGCCCCGCTTTTCAGATATCTATGGAGACATTCGCTGGAGTAAAGGCAAACCCTGGACCGCCGGAAGCCGGCTCAAAATCGAAATCGTCCGCCCCAAAAAAGTTACGGTCGATCACGTGATTACGGTTTGTTCTCCCGCGCGGCAAGTTGCCTGGATTGACCACGTGCTGGGCAACACAATGGAGCAGTGGGTAACGTTTGAAGCTCTTCCCGACGGGAGAACCCGGATCCACACTTGGGCTGACATCACTAGTTCGGCGCCGTTTGTGACTATCAACTTCAGCGATTTTGTGCGCAAGTTTATCCGGCAATGGTATGACAAGTTTTGTGAGACATGCGATCGAATGGCGGAGGGGCACGCGATCTGCGGCTGAACCTGCGTTGAGTCCCTACGAAAGAGAAAGCTTTTGCGCAAGAAAGGCCTTCACAACTAGGGCCGCGTCTTTCTTTTCACCATCGACGGCATAGTTCATGTGGCGCATGTCATCGGCGGTGATGCGGCCGCTCAGCTTTTCTAAAGCTGTCGCCACTTCAGGATGGCGTTCCAACATCGCGCGGCGCACGATTGGCAGTGCGTCATAGGGCGGGAAATAATGGCGATCATCTTCAAGCACGACCAAGTCGAGCGCGGCAATCAGGCCGTCAGTGTTGGAGCCGGCAACCATATCAACCTGATTATTCTGCAAAGCGCGATAGAGCAAGCCTAAATCCATTACCCGCGGGGCTTCAGCAAATTTAAACCCGTACCTGGCCGCCAGACCTTTGTAGCCATCGGGCCGCTCTATAAATTCATAGCCGACGCCGAGACGCAGTTGAGAAGAAATGGCAGCGGCAGCGGAAAGCGTTTTCAGGTGCAGACGCCGAGCATCATTGCCGCGCATGACCATGGCAAAAGTATTATCGAAACCGAGCGACGGAAAGACTTGCAGGCCAAATCGCCGCGAGTACAAATCTTTTACCGTGTTGTAGACCGCGGCGTGATCGGAAACCGGCTTTTCCTTGAGAATAGCCACTAGCGCCGTTCCTGTGTATTCCACGTACATATCAATGCGTCCGGCGAGCAGCGCCTGATGGCAGATATACGTTCCGGCAAGATAAAAGCGCCGATCGATAGGAGCAGTAGTGAACCGGCCCAAATATTGGGCCAGCAGTTCGCCCAGAACAAGCTGTTCAGTGAAATTCTTGGAGCCTACGCTAAGCGCTGAGCTTTTTGGCATGCAGCCGGAAAGCAGCAGAGGAAAAGCGGCGAGAAAGCTGCGACGGTCCATTAGTGGCGCGTCCGGACCCGCGTCCGCACTAACGAACGCTGAATCAAGCCGAGCACGAGATCGGCGCAGAGCGCCATGAGCGCGGCAGGAATAGCGCCGGCAAGAATCACGTTGTTATCGACCATGGCGAGGCCGCGAAAAATAAATTCGCCCAGCCCGCCGGCGCCAATGGCGGCGGCAATTGTGGCCACACCTACCGTGATGACCGTGGCAGTGCGAATCCCTGCGACGATGACATTGGAAGCCAGCGGCAACTCCACGTGCCAGAGCAATTGTCGCGACGTGAGACCCATGCCAATCGCGGCTTCACGCACCGGCGCGTCAACCCCGGCAATTCCGGTGTAAGTATTGCGCACCACCGGAAGCAGCGCGTACAGCGTGAGCGCCAGGATCGCGAGGCGATCAGCGCGTGCACCGATCCAGGGCACGGGCAGCAGCAATCCAAAGAGCGCCAGGCTCGGAATGGTCTGCATGATGTTATTGGCACCCAGGATTAAAGTCTTCCATGCCGGACGCCGGCTCAGCAGAATCCCCAATGGTACGCCAATAGCGACGGCCAGCAGCATGGAGATGCCGACCAGCCACAGATGCTCGCCCGTGAGCGTGAGCACCTCACGTTTATGGGCGACAAAGAAATCTGGCAGCGACATGCGCTAGGCTCCGGAGTTCAAGATTTGCTGCGTGGCCCGGAATGCATTTACGTATGGTTGAACAGAATCGTCCGGCGAGCCCAGAAATTCAGCCGGCGAGAAAATCCCTTTGAGTTTGCCGGAGTCCATAAGAGCAATGCGGTCACCCAGCATCAGGGCTTCTGCAACATCATGGGTGACGAAGACAATCGTTTTGCTCAGCGTTTTTTTGAGCAGCAGGAATTCGTGCTGCAACTCCGCGCGGGTAATGGGATCGAGTGCGCCAAAGGGCTCATCCATCAATAGAATTTCAGGTTCAGCCGCAAGCGCTCGCGCCAGGCCAACACGCTGTCGTTGTCCGCCGGAAAGCTCGTCAGGATAGCGGCGAGCATATTGCTCATATGGCAACCCTACAAGGTGCAATACTTCACGCACACGCGCAGCGATTCGCGCAGTGTCCCAACGCTCCAGCCTGGGAACCAGCGCGACATTCTCTTCCACGGTGTAATGCGGAAATAGCCCAGCTTCCTGGATGGCATAACCAATGTGTCGGCGAAGCTGAATCACGTCCCATTCGGCGGTGGAGCGTCCATCGACAAGAACCTTGCCTTCAGTCTGCGATAGAAGCCGATTAATGAGTTTGAGTGTAGTCGTCTTGCCGGAACCGCTGCGGCCCAGCAGCATGAGCGTTTCACCACGATGTACCAAAAGATTGAGAACAGAGATGAGCGTGCGGTTGCCGTTAATGCGGTAACTGACATTCGCGAATTCGATGGCCGCTGCTGAAGAGTCGTTCATCGCCAGCGAAAAGCGTAACAGATCAGGACAGATTTACGCAGAAAACCAAAATCTCACCGGGGAGACGCGATTGAGCTGGCCCGAACTGCATAAGGTAGGCGGAGGAAATTGAGTGAATGGTTGCTAATCGGGATCAGCAACCGCAGAGATCGGAAAACAGAGACGGCTCCGAGCCGTCTCTAGTCTCCATCTTCACCCTTAGGCCTAACCTTTGATCTGCAGCAAGTGAAAATGATTTGCGCTTAGGGCCGATGCGGCTGTACGTCAAGGATTCCGCCAGTCTTACCCTGTATTTCTTTCCCTCCGTAAGGAGTGAAGTAACAGCGATAGTGGTAAAGCCCGCCCGTGTTGAGGGTACGCGGCTCAGAATCTGCCATTTCCATCAGATCGTCACCGAAGGGCGAAACAAAGACTACGCGTACCGTGCCGCGCGCTCCGCGAAAATAGATGGTGTCACCTTTGTTGACTTGGGAAGTGTTCACCAGCACTGCGTATGTTTTTGGGTCATAATCAAGGATGATCTCTTGACCTATAGTAGGCATAGACGTTTCCCTGCCATTTGAAGCAAGCATTGTTGAAGATGCCACAAATCCTCCTCCCCTACTTGGGGTTGCCGCTCACTTGTATATAGCGTAAGTCTCTGCGCAAACCCGCCAGGTCAGGATGATGTTCGATAGTAATTTTCATTGCAGGGGGTATCTGGCCAACCATCTTCAGAGCTTGTTCGCGGTCTCCAATCGCTTCATAGGTTAGTATCGCGCACAGTAAGATTAGTTTGTCCTTATCTGGCGATTGCATCGCCTGGGCTATTCCACTTTTGGCATTGTTCTTTTGGCCAAGCCTGGCTTGGATATATGCCATGTGCGCCCGAACCAGATAGCTATTTGGGTTGATCTCCAGATGGGCTGAAGTCAATGCCAATCCCTTTCGATATGCTAAATTTGCTGCATCGGAATTGCCGAGCCGCCTCTCAACATCGCCGATATTAATCCAATACATGTAGTTCGACGCTTCCAGCACCGCAGCTTGCCGATAATACGGAAGAGCTTCGGCATCGCGCCCCATAAATGCCAATGTGGCCCCAAGGTCGTTCAGGCTGGCCGGGGTCGCTCTGATCTTTAACGTCTTTCTGAATATCTCCTCTGCTTCAGCGTACTTGCCCTGCTCGGTTAAGACGCCTCCTAGATCGCTTAACCCATCCAAGTCATTCAAGGCAAACTCGACTTCTTTCCTGTATTGTGCCTCGGCTTCAGCATACTGGGCACGGGCATTGTAAAAACCGCCAAGGAATTGATAGGGTCTGAAAAAGGTGGGATCCAGTGCAATAGCTTTGTGGAAATATTCCAGCGCTTTGCTATCAATACCTTCAATATCGTAAAGAAATCCACAGAGCGTCCAGGCCTGGGAATTCCTAGGATCCACCTCCAGAGCGCGCGAGCAATCTTCCATGGCTTGTGCGTTCTTGTTCGAGAAGATGTTGAGCCAAGCTGCTGCCAGCCGCACGCTGGGCGAGTCCGAGTCCAGTTTCTCGGCTGCTTGCAGATGAACGGCAGCCTGTTCCAGGGCTTGGCTGTCATTCTGCACGCGATACTTAGACAAATACGCCTCCACAAGCCCGGCTTGAGGTAAAGGTGAGTGGGCGTCCTGCTGGGCGGCTTTCTGGAACTGCACAATGGCCTGGTCAAAGCTGTAACGGCCCTCACGCAGATAGTTACGACCGGCTTTGTATGCGGCAACGGCGTCCGGCGAGATAGATTCAGGCTCTGCCGCACGCTTCAATCGAAGCGACGCGGTGATTGCGCCTGTCAAGCCACCAGGCAAATCGCCCAAATCGGCTTCAGAGAAGTGCCCTGAATAGTCGCGAACATGCGCCTGGGACTTCAGGTCAACCACGGCTGCTTCTGCGGTGAGTCCATTGCCATCGCGGCGCAACTCAAGTTGCAAAACATGTGTCGCATGCAGCAGACTTTGCGCTTGGTCCGGGCTCCTCACGCCTTTGTTTTGAACGGTTGCCAGGGGGATCAGCAGGAATTTCGGCTTACCTTTGGGCTCGTGGGCAAGCTTCTCAGACACGTCATGCAAAACACCCTCGCCGATGTGTTGCAGGTCTACAGTGCCCTGAACTGGAAGAATTGCCAAGCTGATGTCCGCAGGCCGCGCGTGTTCATAAATTGGCCGCCACAGAAAAGCGCCGGCGGCAAGGACTATAAGCGCCGCGATGGCAACCCAGGACCGGAGGTATACGGGCTTACGGTTAAGAACAGCAAGAATTTGTTCGGCGGAAGGTCTTTTTTCGGGGCGGGTTTCAAGGCAGGGACGGATAGCATCAGCCCAAATTCGGGGCAGATGCCTGACGAGCTTGCCGGGGGTAAAAAGCAAAGGGGCGTCACCATCTCCTGTTGCCGGAATTGGCTTTGTCCCAGCCACAACTTCATGGAGAATCACGCCCAGGGAGTAAATGTCTGAGGCTGGAGAACCCTTGCCGTCCTGCATCAGTTCGGGAGCCATGTAGCTGGGGGTACCGCCTATGAGATCAGTGTTTCCATCCTGGTCAACAGCCAAACCGAAATCCGTGATGACTGCCCGAAGTTCTTCATTTTTCTCGGACACAAGGATAATGTTGGCTGGCTTTAAATCGCAGTGCACAACGCCGCAGCGATGGGCCTCAGCTAGCCCGGAGCAAAGCTGGCGGGCAAGCTTCAATGCCTCATCGTGTTCTAGCTTGCCACGGGAGAGCCGGCTGAGAAGGGTTTCACCATCCAGAAACTCCATGGTGAGAAAGTCCAGCTTGCCCAGATCGGTGGCTGCGGTGTGTATCTCATTCACCAGGCAGACGTTTGGATGGCGGACCTTAAGCGCACCGTGCAACTCTGGCGAAAGACGCTCATAGCCTAATTTGGCGCACTTAATGGCGATGCGCTGCTGCCGCTTGCGGTCATAAGCTTCGTATACCACGCCCATGCCGCCATCGCCGACTTCGCGGATGATTTCAAATCTTTCTGCAACCACCTGGCCCGATTTGAAAGGACGATCCAGAGCTTCCAGATCGATCAGTCCAACTAAAGGATCGCGCATGAAGCCGCCCATGCGCTCTTCCCACTCCACTATCTCCGAAACTTCAGAGTAAAGTTCTTTATCTTGATGACATGTGGCCAGCAGAAAACTTTCGCGTTGGGCGGGAGGAGTTCGGAGCGCCTCTCCCACCAGGCCCATCAGCCGCTCTTCTCGGTCTTGCATTTCCCCTCGCTCAATTTCTGGTGAAGCCACTTTTTACCGCGGTGCCATTCATGCTCCACGCTGGCCTCGGACAGGTCGAGTTTCTCTGCGGTCTCTTTTGTGCTCAGTCCCAAATACGAACGGAATACCACCACGCTGCACCGCACAGGGAACTCCTTCTCTAATTCATCGAGCAACTCATCTATGGCCACAGCGTTTTCCAGCCAGTTGCGCCCTGCCAGAAGGCCTTCCGGTAAACCATCTAAAGGCAAAGGCTTTATCTTTTTCTTTCTGGCGTACTCAATGAGGAAATACCGCATCTTCCTAGTGACTATAGCGAAGAAATGGCCTCGATCCCGCCAGTCAATCCTTTTGGCATTTAAGAGCCTGATAAAACACTCATTTACAAGGTCACTTTTTTGCACAGAATGGCCAGGACGCTCGCCACGCAGGCAGCGAGCAGCAAGCTTGCGCAGATCGGGCATCAGCAACTGAAAGAGTTGCTCTTCGGCATCTGGAACCCCGTCCCTCCATTTATGGAGAAGTACGGTAAGGTCCTTGTCGCTGGTGGACACGGTCTTTCTTGCCCCTGGTGGTTAGATCGGCCAATTATAGGTCTAAGTAGCAGAAGTGCAAGATTTTCCGTAGCTCCCCATCCAATCCCAAACTAGAACGGATTGTCGCCGGCCATGGCAATCCGAGCAATTGCAGGAAAGATTCCAGACAAGTTGGCGGAATTTCATTGTTCGCATCGCTACTTCAAATGAAACCGAGTCAATTTTCTACGAGCAATAAGGTGAGGGGTTGATCGCACCAGGCATCCGCTGGAAGCGCAGAAACCCGATTCCAGGAGCGAGAAACCCATGGCTTCTCCAGAAGTATTGCCTTCATTTGAATTCAATGCGACATATGTTCATTCGCTACGGCAGGGGGACCCCTCTACAGAAGAACATTTTGTCTCACATTTCAGTCCTATTTTGCTGCGAAAGTTGCGCAAGCAGCTGCACTCCACCGAGTTGGCACACGACTTGCGCCAGGAAACGTTTTTGAGGGTCCTGCAAGTTCTTCGCTCAGACCACAGCATCCGCGAGCCTGAACGTTTTGAGTTTTTTGTGCTCGGAGTGTGCAACAACGTGCTGCATGAGACCTACCGGCAAAAGAAAAAAATCGTGTGTTTGGATCTGGAACTCGAAATAGCCAGCAATGCGCCCAGCCCAGATACATGCGCGATGGCCGCTGAAACCGCGGATCAAGTACAAAAAATGCTTTCGGGCCTGACTCCCCGCATTCGCGCCATCCTGAAGGCAGTGCTCCTGGAAGAGCAGGACCGGGACCAGATCTGCCTGAAGTTTGGAGTCAACCGTAATCACCTGCGCCTGTTGATATGTCGTGCAAAGAAAACACTGAGTGTTTGCGCGCAAGAGCGAACGACGGCTAAAACCGGTTTGCATTTACGCCGTTCATCCAGGCCAGGGCGGACTATCAGAAAGCGAGTCGTGTCACCGCGGCCTGTGGTATCGGGAGGCGCAACTCATCCGGCAACAGTCTTTGTGCCGCCGCTGCCTGCAATTGATGGTTCGAGCGCTCATTGCTGGGCGTAGAGCGGTTACGGGAATGGTGCTGAATCGGGAGATTGCCAAAATTGCCGAAACTGCCAAAATTATTCATGGAGACAGAAGCAAGGAGCAGAACGGACAGATAAGGGCGTGGAAGGAATCGATAAGTTAAAAAATAAATATTGAAAAACATGTCGCCAAATACCACTAACGAGTGCATGTATCAATAGGGGCATTTCCCGACGGACAGCCGGCACTTGGATCAAGAATTTCACAAAAGTGACGAGTTATCGGACACGGCAAAAATAAATATTGGAAAAAACGTCCCGTAAAAGCGCAAGGGACACACTAGTAAGTAGAGAGACTATTTATTTCGCCGGAAGCATGGACGCTCCCGGCTTTGGTTTTTAGGACAGGCTGCCGAAAGGCGGCCTTTTTGGTGAAACGGCTATTGGCTATTGGTTCTTGGCCCTTGGCTTTTAGAGACATGGAGAAGTTCGAATCGCATTTTGCTTTTGCAGGGGCTAAAGCCCAGCTCCTTTAAAGCACTTACGGCGCGACTGAAGTCGCGCCCTGACACTTGTCTCGTTTCAGGACGCTTGTCCGGCGACCTGTCCAGAAATCCCAAGCAGTCTGCTCGTCAGCCACCCGGCCGGGTGGCTTTCTTTGTTTCGACAAATTCCACCTGGAGAAAAATGATGAACAAACAGGAAATCCTGCAGGCAATACGTGTGTGTGCGAAAAAGCTGGGGCGTAATCCGGGCCTGCGCGAGTTGAGGCGGATGGGCGGCGTCAACGAAACCGAGTTATACAGGAAACTGGGAAATCTGAAGAAAGCACTTACGGCGGCGGGGCTCAAGGCCAGGGGATCAGGCTTTTATTCCGCAAACTCAGAGCTGCTGCTGGATTGGGCCGCGGTGGTGAGGAAACTGGGTAAGATGCCGACGACTGCCGCTTATGACCGGGAGGGCCATTTCAGCGCGCAGCCATTCTTCGATCACTTTGGGAGCTGGAAAGGAGTGCCCGCTGAATTCCGCAAATTGACCTCGGCGGAGAAGATCGAGAAGCGGTGGGAGGATGTGCTGAAGATCATTCAAACGCAGGAGGACCGGCTGAGGGTGTTAGGGAAAGGGCGCGGCAGGAGAAAGTGTCCGCTGCTGATGGACCGTCCGGTGTACGGCAAGCCATTGCTGCTGCCGGGGATGGCGCATGCTCCGGTGAACGAAGCGGGAGTGATGTTTGCGTTTGGCGTGCTGTCGCCTCGGCTGGGTTTTGTGGTGAAGCGCTGGCAGGTGGAGTTTCCCGATTGCCAGGCGGCGCGCGAGATGGCCAAGGACCAGTGGCAGGACGTGAATGTGGAATTGGAGATGTATAGCCGCAATTTTCTTGCCCACGGGCACGATCCGAAGAAATGCGATGTGATTGTGTGCTGGATACACAACTGGCCGGAGTGTCCGATCGAGGTGGTGGAACTGAGCAAGGTTGTGGAGGAGATGGGGAGATCGGGGGATCGCGCGTGATTGGAAGAGCTCACTGCGGAAACGCGGAGAAGCAATGAGTTCGGTTCGTATAAGGCTCCCAGGTACACTAACCGGGCATTGTAGAATCCGACTCGCCAATCTTTGCAACGAGGACAGGAAATGCGCACCGACCGAGAAGGCCTACGAATAAAGTTTGGAGAGTTACTGAAATCCACGAATGCGCAAGCACGCGGGAAAGAGTTCGAGAACCTTTTAGGAGATCTTCTAGAGCTTGAAGGTTTTCGTGTGTGGCATAACCCGCGATCCGCGACTCCACGTCAGACGGATCTCGCGATTGAGTTTGATCAGTTTGCTTTCCTAATAGAAGCGAAGTGGAAGAACAAGAAAATCGACATAGCCGATTTAGATAATCTTCGGAGTCGTTTGCGCCGAGCCGCACCAGCAACATGGGGATGTTTCTTTAGCATCTCTGAGTACAATCCGAGATTATTGCGAGATCTCAAAGAACATCGAACGCTCCCGATTATTTTATTTAATGCGTTCGAGATCCATTCCCTGTTTAACGGGCAGAGCTCAGCAAAAAACTTGATTCAGCAGAAGGTAACGAACTTCAGGATACATGGGAAAATTTGGTTTTCTGGGACTGAGCAGCGGCAAGAGGCTTTGCCTTACAACAGGCGGCGAGGCGAGGAAATTAAAATAAACGGGCAATCAACGCCGTGGATCCGCAATGGCAGCAAAGACTACGATGTGATTTTTGCGCGATCACCTTATATTGGGTATCGCAGCGCTCAAGTTGTTTCTGCCCGACTACATCTTAATAGCGTGGCAGATTTTGAATCATGTCTTTCGGCTTGCTAATGAGGTATTGGGCGTGTCCGGTTGGGGGCCCTTCACCGTTTACCAGGCCAACACAAGCTGGCATGGGATTGGAGTTCAAAGGTTCATAAAGTGTATTGAGAATTGGGAGACCCGTTATGAGCTCGAAAAAACTCAAAGATTCCACCACTCAGAGGAGCTTGCATATTTTGAGGAATTCGCAGGCGTTTTTTGGGCATATCGTGTCGACAGCGGGTCGGGGAGCGTTCTTACCTGCACTCGGGAACACTCGAAATTGCGCTTCCGGGAATTCCGATTGAATTAGCAAGGTACAACGAATTCTTCCAATCGATAGCGGAACGTCCGCTGTTTTTCGACTTTAGAGAGGACATGGATGACCTAGTCGTTCATGTAGATCAACGAATCAAGCTAGCCGTAATTGGGTTGATTGTGGGAAATCCGGTGGACGAGGCAGATCAGCTGACGATCACTGGAGTGATCGCCAGAAATCCTTTTTTTTGTGAATCTCCTTCCGAAATTCTTTCTGGCTTGCCGACATACAAGGCCGAATGGGTTGGAGAGGCTGAGACCATCATTTGCGACTTAATGCATTGGCTCGATTATGGAGATGAAGTTGATGAAATGCTCCTGAAAACAATTTCTCTCAACTCAATAGCCGGGCTAAAGCTCGTCAGCTTTGAATGTACATGGTCTAATCTTGTGAAGCGAGCACATCCTCCGAATCCGGCTGAATTTGAGCGAACTACCAAAAAACTTCTTCAGAAATATGGCAACGAAACAAAATCTAAGCGTCGCAAAAAGTCTAAAAAAAAACAGCGGCTAAAGCCGAGGTTTTTTACCTTCCGGCCCGGCTAAAGCCCGGGCCCTGATACGAAACACCTCTTCGCGGATGCTTGCCTCGCACTTCTCCTAAATTGCGAGGTGATTGCGTTAAATGGGCGGAGTGTCAGGAGAGGGGTGGCGTAGAGCATCGGAGATCGAGCGAGCGATTCGCGGGACTGGAAAAACCGCGCTGGAATGGAGAGGGGGAGGGGATAACGGTCGGTTTATGGGGTCGGGGTCAAGCCCATATCTTTAGCTGTACCTGACTGAAACGAAAATTAGGGGCGGCAAAGCCTCACGGAACACGGATTATCGAGACTTGAGGTTCGTATCAGGGCCCGGGCTTCAGCCGGGCCGGTAGGAGAGTAGTAAAATTCCGGCTTTAGCCGCTGCTTATGGTAAAGCTCACAAGAAAGTCGGATCACCGGAATATTGTTGCCGGCCGACGGACGTTTTTTGCCGGATGCAAGACCTACATGGACCGACCGTTTTTTCGGGCGCAGAACGAAGCCGAGCTTTTTATCGACGTTTTACGTACCAACACCCTGGCCGGCAAGTTCAAGCTGCACGACTTCGTGGTGATGCCCGACCATTTCCACGTGCTCCTCACGGTTGACGGGGAAACGAGCATTGAACGCGCGCTGCAACTCATTAAAGGCGGCTATTCATTCCGGCGGGGCAAAGAGCTGGGGCTGGAAGGAGAGATCTGGCCACCCGGATTTTCCGAAGTTCGGGTCCTAGATCGGAAGAGTTTCCTGGCGCATAAGAAGTATATCGATGAAAACCCGGTTAAAGCGGGCCTGGCGAAGAGCGCGGAAGAGTATCCGTATTGCTCGGCGTATTTCCGGAAGAAGAAAAAAGCCAGCGGCTAAAGCCGGAGTCTTTAGAGCACCCTTCCGGCCCGGCTAAAGCCCGGGCCCTGATACGAATCTGGGTTTGGAGGTAGTACCGTCGTTATCGCTTGAAAAGAAAAAGGGCGTTCCGCTTCGGAACGCCCTTTTTCTTTTACTACTGAAGTTAGATTGTCGAAACTACTGCTGCACGCCCACAGCCGGCTTTTCTGCCGGGGTGTTGCTGACCGTGGTGGCGCGCGCGGCGAAGAAGTTATGGTCGTACAGAGCGCGGTAGAACTTGCCGCTGATTTCGGCGGCCTTGGGGCCAAACGTCGGGCGGCCACCCTGGAGAAAGACCACGGTGACGATGTGCCCGTACTGCGTGTCAGCATAAGAAGCGAACCATCCAAAGCGCGTGCCGTCTTTGGAGCAGGTGCCGGTCTTGCCCAGGACCTGCTCTTCACTAAAGTTCAGGCGCAGGCTGCGGGCGGTGCCGTAACGCACTGCGCCGGTCATGCCTTCAGCAATTTCAGGAACGAGCGGACCAATATCGAGCTGGCGCTTTACGCGCGGCTCAAAGGTAATGACCTGATCGACCGATGTGGGATGCTGGAGGTAATAGAGCGTGCCTCCGTTGGCGACCGCCGAGACGAGCGCGCCGAGTTGCAGCGGCGTCATGGAAATGCTTTCACCAAAAGAGCACATCTTGCCCACGCCGCCGAGACTGGCGTCGAGCTCATGCGTGGGGAACGTGCCAAGGTGCTCGCCTTCAATACCATAACCGGCAAGCTCGCCCAGACCGAACTGGTGCGCGTAAGAGCTGACCTTGGCAAAGCCGAGCCGGCGTCCAACGGCCTCAAAATAAGCGTTGTTGGAATGCGCCAGCGCTTGCGTAAGACTCATGTGTGCGCGTCCGCCCAGCGCGATGGATTCCTCGCGGGTAATAACTTTTTCACTCAGTCCGGCAAGCGCCACGGCAACCTTGATAGTGGAGCAGGGCTGCGCGCCTTCACTGAGCGCCAGCTTCTGATTGACCATGGCAAGAATGCGTCCGCTGGTGGGATCAATGGCAACGACGGTACCGTTCATGTTGCCCAGAGCGTCGATAGCGGCCTGGCGCACTACGGGATCTTCACCTTCAACGATGTCGCCGTCGGTGTTGTCGTCAGAAAATGAGTTGCCGGTAAATGTCTCAACCCAGCGGTGGCGTGCGTGGCGGCGATGGAGGCTGACAGTCCTTAGCGTCGCGCCATTGGCGGATGCTTTTGCGCCCACGGTCCTTGCGGTGGTGGAGCGAGCCGCGGCGGAGCGTGCCGCTACATGTCTTCTGGCGCCGCGCTTGTGGCGGAGCCGGGCCATACGTTTTTGCGCGCGAGCGTTTTCAGTTACGTGTCCGCCGGCTTTGGATTTAGCCGTGGTGGTGCTGGAGGTGCGCGCGAATGATCCGCTGGACAGAACCAGGCTGGAGAGGATGAAGACGAAAAGCCGGAGACGAAGTTTCATGAAATCACTGCCACCTGAATACCCTGGAAAATTCTTTGTTGCGCGGTTTCCGCTGATCAGCCAGTTGTAATTGTCGGCCAGAATATGAGGGTCAAGCCAAAATGCGGAAATCAGAACCCTTATTGCGATGGTAAGTGAAATTTTCCATCGCGTGCAACTGTAAATTCTCCTAATACCGAAGTAAGTACCTTTCTCTTAAATAGAAATGATGCAGCTGCTCTGCTTGGAGTGGCTGCATGCTGCTTGTTTTTGTGGGCCAGCTACTCAGGACTGAAAAAGTCCTTGCCAGTATTAACCCTAAGATCCTGCTGTTATTTTTGGCTTAAAGCCTCATTAATGTTGCTAATTTTCAGCCGCTGCTGGCAGTTGCCCAAGCGGCCAAAACCTAGTTAGAAGCCTGGGTTAAAAGATCGGGACGCTGGCGCTTTGCATCCCGGTAAATGGTTACTGCTGCCAGAGTTGCGACCGGCTGGAGACTCGCGCTCCGCCGGTCGATACCTCTTAGTTGATCTCTCCGCGCTTACGGATAAAGGCTGGAACATCCAGGTCATCCTGCTCCACGGCTGTCCGGATAGACTCAGTCATGGTGGCCAGATTGGGGCTTTCGCGCGACGGCGTCATCACACGCGTGGGAGCAGCGGAGCGGCCATTAGCTGTTTGGGCCGCAATCTGGGAACCATGAGGAACATGGGGTATATGCGTGGCATTTACTACCCGGGGTACCGCCGCTGCAACCTGCACTTGATACGCTGAAGCAGTGCGGGCCGTCGAGATCGCCGCTTGCGCCGCGTTCACCGTGCGATCCTTGCGCGCGGGCACGTCATTCTTGAACCCCGTTGCAATCACCGTAATTTTTAAATCGTCTTTCATTTTTTCGTCCTGCACCGCACCAAAAATGATATTCGCGTCTTCATGAGCTGCAGACTGAATAATGGTCGAAGCCTCATTGACCTCCGCCAACTTGAGTGACGACGAGCCAGTAATGTTGATCAGGATTCCGCGCGCTCCGTCGATGGCCCCGGCTTCCAGCAGCGGAGACGATATTGCCGCCTGCGCCGCATCTGTTGCGCGACGTTCGCCCTTGGCAATGGCCGTTCCCATTACGGCATAGCCCATGCCGGCCATAATGGTTTTCACATCGGCAAAATCGCGATTGATGATGCCGGGAATCGTGATGATGTCAGAAATTCCCTGCACTGCCTGGCGAAGAATATCGTCGGCGATGCGGAACGACTCAAAGAAGCCGGCGTTCTGCGCCACCGCCAGCAGCTTTTCGTTGGGAATCACGATAGTAGTGTCGATGCTGTCAATCAGCTCGGCCAGACCGCGCTCTGCCTGCGCCATGCGACGCCGGCCTTCAAACGCAAACGGCTTGGTCACCACCGCCACGGTCAACGCGCCCATCTCACTGGCCAGTGACGCGATAATCGGCGCAGCGCCAGTACCAGTGCCACCGCCCAGACCGGTGGTGACGAACACCATATCAGCGCCTTCCAGGGCTTCAATAATCTTGTCTGCATCTTCCAGCGCGCCACGGCGTCCCATTTCCGGGTTGGCGCCTGCGCCCAGGCCATTCGTAAGCTTGGTGCCCAGCTGGATCTTCACCGGCGCGCGTGACATCTGCAGCGCCTGCAGATCGGTATTGGCCACAACAAACTCCACGCCCTCAACTCCGGCGCAGATCATCCGGTTCACCGCGTTGCCGCCTCCGCCACCCACGCCGATCACCTTGATCTTCGCGTTGGTCCGGGGGTCTTCATTGAATTGGATTCTTACTTCTCCGTCCGCTTTTTTTTGCTGATCGCTCATACATCACACTCCTGATCCGTTTGGTCCCGCTCATCACCTGTTCTGCATTAAGAGTTTGCGCTCCACGCTGCCTCTTGAAGCGCGCCGCTTCCCCCGTCCAACCCAAATTCTTTTCTGCTACGCTCCCAGCTTTGCCAGCAGCGCGCGCAACTTGTGACCAAATCCCTGTTCCGGATTCATCTTCGCCATCGTTGTCCGGTGCGCATACATCGCCAGCCCTACTACCGTGGCGAACTCCGGCTCCGCCAGTGCTTCAGGCATATCCGCAATTGGAGGCTCAGGCACAGCCAGCCGGATCGGTCGATCCAGCGTCTTCTGGCAGACTTCCGCCAATCCCGTCATCCGCGATCCGCCGCCGGTGAGCACCACGCCCGCCGGGCAAAGCTCCATCACACCGGCCTGTTTCAGGTGGTCACGCATCAGCTCGCACAGCTCCTGCGCGCGTGGTTCGAGTATTTCTGCCAGAAACCGCTGCGGCATCAATCGCGACGGCCTGTCTCCCACGGCGGGCACTTCAATTTCATTTCCTTCGGCAACCTGGCTGCTGATGGTATGGCCAAACTGCTTCTTGATTTTCTCCGCCGAAACCAACGGCGTTCTCAGGCCAACCGCCACGTCATTCGTAAAGTGGTCGCCGCCCACAGGCACCACGCCGGTATGCGCGACCATGCCGTCTGAATAAACAATCATGTCCGTCGAACCCGCGCCGATATCGGCCAGGCAAACGCCCAGCTCTTTTTCGTCTGCCCTGAGGGTGCTGTCGGCGGACATCAACGCTTCATACACCATGTTGTCCACGTGCAGTCCTGCACGGTTCGCTGCAGTCACCACATTTTGCGTGGCACTGGCGGAAGCCGTCACCATGTGCAGATTCACTTCCAGCCGGCGGCCCATCATTCCTGCCGGATCGCGCACACCTGATTGTTCATCCAAAATAAATTCCTGCGGCAACAGGTGCAGCACTTCACGATCGTCGGGCAGCGTTACCGACCGCGCCTTTTCTACCGCTGTACGAATGTCTTCTCGCGTGACATCGCGCGGGCGCTGGCCCAGCGTCACCCCGCCACGGCTGGTCACTCCTTTAATATGTGAGCCGGCCACGGAGATCACGGCATTCTCCACCTGGCATCCGCCAAGCTTTTCCGCTTCTTCCACCGCTTTGTGGATACTCTGCACCGCTTTATCCAGCTCAACGATGATGCCCTTGCGCGAGCCTCGGCTCTCCGCCATGCCGTGTCCGCGATACTTCAGCCCCGCGTCGGTGGCCTCGCAGATCAGCGCAACCGTCTTCGCGCTGCCCACGTCCAGCACCGTAATCATGTTTGAAGGATGTTTGCCGTTAGTGCCCATAATTACTTCCTTAAAAAAAGCTGCTAGCTTCTAGCCCTTGGCTCTTAGCTTTTAGCTCTTGGTTCTGACCGTTAACTTCTCGTCCAATCTCTATATCGATTCACTTCGCCTTGCTGATCCGGCAATCACTCTCGTTTCCGAACTACCTTTGCGCTCTCTGCGTCCTTTGCGGTGCAGTCTTCTTCGCTTTTGCCGCCTTCGGCTTTGCCGCTCTCACGCTTACCGGCTTCAACACGGGCTTTGCTGAAGGCACATCCGCCGCCCCGGTTTTCTCCGTGTCTCCGTGTCTCCGTGGTGAATTTGCCTCCGCCGGCTTGTCCGGATTCACAATCACCTGTCCTTCATACCGCAGGTCCACCGATTGCACGTTCTGGAACTGCTGCCGCCATTCCGCAATGTGGCTCACATACAACTTGTAACGAGGCAGAAAGTCCTGAGCGCCCAGATGCACGACCATCGTCCCGCCCGGATCATTCGCCGTGACCTTCACATTCTCAGGATCGGAAAGATCGACCTCGCTTAGCTGCTTAACGTAATTAGGATTCTTGCTCGATGCCTCGTCTCCATCCGCTACGCCAAGCTCGCTCACCAGCCGGTTGTAAATCTTCATGGCCGCCGCGCGTGACGAAAGCGGCTCGGTATCGGTAATTCCGCGAATCACAGGAAACGAATATTTGGTCTGGCGATTTGCAGGTAGGCCCATCACCACACCGTTTGCGTCGATCAGGCTGATGCGTGAGCCAATCTGGGCAAACGCCACCGGCGTGCGCTCGTGGATAGTCACGGCTATGCGATTGGGCAGCAGCCGCATCACGGTCGCTTCCTGTACCCAGGGAATCTGCTCCAGCTGTTTCTTGCGTTCGTCCAGCGGGACAAAGAAGACATTGCGGCCAATATCCGCTCCAGCCACTTCCATCACATGCGCGCGCGATGCATTCTTGACCCCGGTGATCTCCACGGCGTCGCTGGATTGAATGCGGAACCGCCAGGACGTCATGCCATAGCTGTAAGCCCACGCAGAAAGTCCGCCGCAACCGACGACCACTGCGGCAATTACGCCGGCAATTTTGAGTTGACCTGCTGCTTTTTTCGGAATCGCATTGCGGCGCACCGGTACGCGCTTGTTTGTCCTGAGAAACTGTGCCTCTTCGCCGTCCAGATCAAGGTCAAGATCTTCGCGATTGATCAGCAGTTCGGAGTCATCGTCATCTAGGGCGATTGCGCGTTTGTCAGCGGACGAACGGATCCGCGAAGAATTTTTCAAATCACTGTCAGTGGGAATACGGGAACTAGCTTGCGCTCCGAGCTTCAGCTCAGAGTTGGCGGAGCGGCTTGAGCGCCCCTTGGAGACAACATCATCGTATTGTGTCAACTCGATAGAGTCGCGCGCCATTAAATCGCGGTCGACGGAGTTGTGCGCCAGCACGAACCAATATATCCGGTTTCTTTCCTTTTTGTTACCAGAATTTTAGGGTATTGCCGTTTTTTTTCGGGTTTGGTGGGGAGTGGCGATTTTTAGAGAGAGCGCGTACGGCAAAATGGAGCACGCTGAGGATCAGTGGCGAAACATCAAATCCACAACGGAGCGCGGAGCACGGAGACACGGAGAAAAGAGGGAGTAATTATTCTGCGCTGCCCTGCCCAGAGCCTTTGTCTTCGCGCCACTCGGCCAGCTTTTTGCGGACTTTGGAAGCGTAGGGCGACTCTATGGCCTCATGAATTTCTAATGCGTCTTCGGCGCGGGCGATGGCCGCCGGGCCGTCGCCCAGTTGGTCAAGAACTAGAGCGCTGTTGAAGAGGGAGTTGGCTTCGCCGAGGCGGTCGCCGATCTCGCGCTTGATTGTTAGAGACTGTTCATGGTATTCAATGGCGCGGCGGTATTCGCCTAGTCTGTAGTAGGCGGTTCCCAGATTGCCCAGCGCATAGCCTTCGCCCCGGCGGTCGCCGATCTCGCGCAAGACTTGAAGGCCCTGCTCATAGTACTCAATGGCGCGTTTGTACTCGCCCACGCTTAAGTAGGGGCTGCCAAGATTGCCGAGAGCGTTGGCTTCACCCCGGCGGTCGCCTATCTCGCGTGCGATTTTGAGGTGTTGTTCGAGGAACTCAATAGCGCGGGGAAACTCGCCAAGGCTGTGGTAGGCATTGCCCAGATTCCCCAGCGCCGTGCCTTCCTGCAAGCGGTTACCGCACTCGCGGGTGATTTGCAAGACTTGTTCCAGGTGCTCAATGGCGCGCCGGTATTCGCCGAGATCGTCGTAGGCGAAGGCCAGATTGCCCAGCGCCGCGCCTTCCCACTGGCGATTCTTCAAGCGCCGGGCGGCAGTCAGTGCGGTCTCCAACCAGCGGATCCTCTCTCGGGGGTGTTGGCGGAGAAGAAGGCAATACACACCGACAATGGGATATTGCCAGCACCATTCGGCAATCGAGTTGTGATCCTGATGATGGTCCACAACCCAGTCATGACCAGTCCGGATGTTGGTTGCTTCCAGATCGAAGAGGGCCAGGCCCCGTGTCACGGACTCGCCGCCCTTCTTATAAAGAGCGTCAGCGGCCCGCATGACCTCGAGGTAATGTCCAGCATGGCGTTTTTGTGCAGTGTATCGCTCATCGGCTTTCAAGAACTGGCCGACAAACAGACGCACCAAATCATGCAGATTGTAACGCCCTGTAATTTCATCAAATTCCACCAGGCTGTAGGCGAGAAGCTCACCCATCGCATCCTGTGAAGTCTCTGGCGAAACGTTCCACACGGCGGCCGCGGCTGCTAGGTCGAAGGTGTCTAGAAAGACAGCGAGAAAACAAAGTTTCTGCCGCAGATCATCGGACAGAAGCTCATAGCTGGATTGCAGAGCAGCGTCCGTTTCGGTTAACTTCAATCGCTGCCGTGTGTCGGCCAAACGCTTAGCGTAATCGGCAGGACTGATGTTCTTTTTCTCCTGTAGTGCGCTGGCGACGGCACGCAGGGCCAGAGGGAGATAGCCGCACAGTCGGACGAGTTCGTTTATCTGGTCCGTCTTTTCTTTTTTCAGGCGCGGGGCAATGCGCAGGAGCAGATCTCGGGCATCGGCAGGAGGGAGTTTGTCCAGGTTCTTTTCGAACAAACCGGGGAGAGCAAAATGCTTGCGCGAGGTCACCAGCAGCAAGCAACCCGCAGGCGGAATCAGGGGCGCTACCTGCTGGGCGTCGCGGGCATTATCCATCAGAAGCAGGGCACGCTTTCCTTCGAGTACTGAGCGGTAATGGGCGGCAACTTCCTCTAGGTTTTCCGGCAATTGTGCTTTGGGATGCCAGGCACGGACTATGTAGGCCATGGCGTCGCGCGGAGTGAGCGGCTGCGTGACTCCCTTCAGGTCGAGATAGAACTGCGCATCTGCGTAATCCGGCTTGAGTTGCTCCGCAAGTTTGAGCGCAAGAGCGGTCTTACCCACGCCGCCTAGGCCTTGCAATCCGGATATGGTAACACCTCCGGTCCTGACGGCTGTGAGCAGTTCCTTGAGTTCGTCGGAGCGTCCGGTGAAGTCAGCGGGTGGAGTAGGAAGCTGGTGGAGAGCATGGAGAACCGGAACCGGAATAGAGGATGCGCCGGGTGTTTTTTCAGATGCAGGCGATGGCGCGCCGTGCCCCATCCCGTCAAGGGCCTTGCGAATTCCTTCAACGACATTGAGGAAGGCAGCGTCACGAGTTTTCCAGTCGATGACCGGTTTTCCATCCGTAGGCAGCGCCTGCAATTTGGCGAAGATCGTTGTCTTCCAGTCACACGGGCGCAGGATTACCGGGATGACACTGGCTTTGCCTTGCTGGTGTTGTTCCATGGCGTAGCGAAGCTCGACGTCATTGCAATAGTCTGAGGCCAGAAAATTGGCAGTGACCAGAAGAAGGATGATGCTGGAACTCTTCAAGCGCTCATCGATCTGGCCCTTCCACTCGGTCCCGGCAGTGATCCTGCGATCGTGCCATGCGGAGATACGGTTTTCACGCTTCAGCGTGGAAAGATGAGTTTCAAGCTGATCGCGGAGAACTTTGTCTTTGTGGGAGTAGGAAAAGAAAAGTTGGGCGGGCACTCCCGGTGATGTTGATGGCACGAGCTAGATCACCTCAGAAAAGGAAGATTAGCACGGAAAACGCGCTTGATGGCACATTGCTCTGCTCTCTAAGTTCCTTAAGGCTCCCTTCCCTCACATCACTCTCTTCAAGCTGGGCTGTTTGTCTTCTCCTTCGTGCAGCAGCCGGTGCTCTTGCCACAACCTGAAACCGCTCCAGCCGTAAACGGAATGGTAGTAGCCGTCAGGCCGGACCTCAGACCAGCGGCGTATGTCTATGCCAACGGATTGCAATTCACGCACGCGTTTCTCAACACGCTGGCTGCAAAGCTGGTAAAGCACCGTGCCGGGCACCGATTCATTGGTCCCCAGCAGTTGCAGGATGGCCAGCCGCTCCACTCCGGCACGTGTGTTCCGCGCCAGGAATTTAATCGCACGCTGTACCACGGCCAGATCATTGGCGGAAAGCTTCGGCATCTGCTCTGCTATATCGGCCATGATCTTCTCCACTTTTTCCGCGATGCCAGAATACGGGTTGTCTTTGTCCTTTTGCTTAGCCATCTTCATCCTCCACCCCGAACAACCGGCAAGATTGCGGTGTCAGAGCTCGATTGCCTTCTGAACCGCAAATCATTATAGCGAATATATGGCGAATCGCAACAGGAAAAGCGCAGAAATCCCCATCGGACAAATACCGACAAATTTCTACGCTGTCTGCTGAGAGGTGATCGCTATCTGCTTCTTCTTCAATTGTTCCAGCACCATTGGCCCCAACTGGGACACGCTGCCGGCGCCCAGCGTAAGCACCATATCGCCGGGTTCGGCCAGCGCAGAGACTTGCCGCGCAGCCTGATCAAACGAACTTACATAGCTGGCATTGCTCTGGCCATCGCCGGATAGCTGAATGACCTGGGCCAATCGCTCGCCGGTAATGCCGGGGATCGGCGGTTCACTGGCGGCGTAGATGTCGAGCACTGAAACCGTATCCGCGTCGTTAAAAGCTGTGCCGAATTGTTCCAGCAGGTCGCGGGTGCGAGTGAAGCGATGCGGCTGAAAGATCACATGAACGCGTTTGAATCCACAATGGCGCGCCGCGGCCAATGTGGCGCGGATCTCCGTGGGATGGTGTCCGTAATCGTCAATCACGCTCACGTCGGCTGCGCGACCGCGAAGCTGAAAGCGGCGATCGACGCCACGAAAGTTTTCCAGCGCTTCGCGAATGCGGTCCGGCTCAATATCCAACCCAATGCCCACGGCCACGGCAGCTGTGGCGTTCAGCACGTTGTGATTGCCGGGCACGCGCAGATGGAAATCGCCCAGCGACTTGCCATGGTATTCCACGGAAAAGTGCGCATAATGCTTGTTGCCGGCGCATTTTGCGCGCGCGCCGCCAACTCGAAAATCCGCATCCTGATGAACGCCGTATGTAGTAGCGCGGCGGGCCAGGCGCGGCAGCATATTGCGCAGGCGCTCATCGTCATGGCAAAGCACGGCCATGCCATAAAAAGGCACGCGATCAATGAAATCCAGAAACGCCTGCTCCACGTCCGCCATATCGCGATAGCAATCCATGTGCTCGCGATCGATATTGGTCACCACAGCCAGGATGGGCGAGAGCTTAAGGAATGAGCGATCGCTTTCGTCGGCCTCCGCTACCAGATATTGTGACTTGCCCAGCCGCGCATTCGATCCCATGGCGTCCACGCGTCCGCCGACAACTACCGTTGGATCAAGGCCGCCTGCCGCAAGTACAGCAGCAACCATGCTGGTGGTAGTGGTCTTGCCGTGCATCCCGGCAATGGCGATTCCGTACTTCAGCCGCATCAGTTCGGCCAGCATCTCCGCACGCTGGATCACCGGAATATGCTCGGCGTGGGCCGCCATGATCTCGGCATTGTCGCGCTTCACCGCTGAACTGGCCACGACAACCTCTGCGCCAGTAATGTTCTCAGCACGATGGCCTTCAAAAATAATCGCGCCCTTTTCCGCCAGACGCTCGGTAACGCTGGAACTCTTCAGGTCAGACCCGGATACTTTGTAGCCGAGCGTCAGCAGCACTTCGGCAATGCCGCTCATGCCGATGCCGCCAATCCCGATGAAATGTATCCGCTGAATTTTTGCAAACATTGTTCTTGTCGCTTCGCTCCAAACCGCTACGGAGCTTCGTCGAACCGTTAATTTTTATCGCACTTGCGTCATTGGGCTCGCCGCGCTAGCCGGGCTCGCCCTCAAGCTGCCCGTTAATGTTCGTAGCGATATCTAACCAATGGGTGAGCTTTGCCTTTATTTACATATTTGGCTCCGCCCAAAACCACTAAAGAGCTTCGCTAACTGCTAATTTTTTCTGCACCTGCGTCATTGGGCTCGCCGCGCTAGTCGGGCTCGCTCTAGTTCTTCTGCTTGCGCCACGCTTTCAACAAAGTCTCGAACTGAGAATTGTCTGGCTAATTGCTAATTGCTAGCTGCTAAGTGCTTCTTTCTGCCAGCTCCGCCACCATCCGTGCCACTCGACCAGCCGCATCAGGATGAGAGAGCGCTCGCGCCCGCTCCGCCATTTGCTTTAGACGTGTGGGATTCGCAAATAGCTGCGTAATCACCTCCGTCAATCGCTCCGGCGTAAGTTCCGCCTGCGGCACCAACACGGCCGCGCCGCCCTGCACAATGGCTTCAGCATTGCGGCGCTGATGATCATCTGCCGCCTGCGGAAACGGGACAAAGACTGCCGGCTTACCTGCCGCCGTCGCTTCGGCCACCGTGCTCGCTCCAGAACGGCACAGCAGCAGATCGGCCCGCGCAAAAGCCGCAGGCATATCATCAATAAAAGCAGAGACCTCGGCCTTTACATCCGCCTGCGCGTATGCAGCCGCCACGTCATTATATTCACGCTCGCCCGTCTGGTGGATGATCTGAAGGCGGGGAATTTGCCGTAGTACTACCGGAGCAGCGGCCACCATGGCTTGATTGATGGCGCGCGCGCCCTGGCTGCCGCCAAAAACCAGCAGGGTTGGCGGATGGTTGCCATCGAGCGACGGCACGTTAAAAAATTCCGCCCGCACCGGCACGCCCGCCACCTGGGCATTGCGAAAATATTTTTCTGTCTGCTCAAAGTGCACCGCTGCCGCCGACACACGGTGTCCCACGATTTTGTTGGCAAAGCCGGGAACATAATTTGGCTCAAACGCCAGTGTTGGGATGCGCATCATAATGGCCGCTGCCATCGCTGGACCGGAAGCGTATCCGCCCACGCCTACCACTACGTCAGGACTGAATACTTTAATGATCTTCCTCGCATCCAATACGGCCCTGGGTAGATCAAACAGAGTGCGCATCCGGGTGATAAGGCTTACATTTTTGAGCGCGCCCACCTTCACCCGCATCAACCCAAAACCAGCCTGCGGGACCAGGCGATTTTCCATGCCTCTGGCCGTTCCCACAAACAAGACTTCGGCATTGTGGCGGGCCTTGAGCTCACGGGCAATCGCCAGCGCCGGGATCACGTGCCCGCCAGTGCCGCCGCCTGCTATTAGAACGCGCATGATTACGGTCGCCTCTCGCCTGAATGTAGCAGATCAAAAATCCATGGCCAAATCCTCCACTGGTTAGCCAAAGAAAGAATAGAATTGCCGGCAGCAGGCTTAAGGATACTCAGCGAATGAAACAAGTTCCTGTCTCTAAATTCAAAGCCAATTGTTCTTCTTTTATAAAGCAGATCCGTGAGACGAAGCGATCTATTCAGATCACTCGCCGTGGAAAGGTCATTGCGGAAATCAGGCCTATACCTTCGGAAAAAACTGCAGTTGGCTCCGACAAATGAAAGGGACGGCCGCGTGATATTGTCTCGCCACTCATTAATCTGATCAGCAAGATTACGAGAGGCGAACGAATTAAGAAGCACAGGAATTCTATATCCAGCCCTGCTAGTTACTCCGGTACCCAATTCTTATTTTCAGAACAGAAGCCAGAAATTCTGTCCCGACCCGGCGTTTATGCTATGTTTTGTTTAGGAACAATAAACCCCGTTGCTGTGAACTCAATTGAGATCGGGTAGTAGCCGGGTGATTGCGCGCCATGATGTTTAAAGCTGCTGAAGATTTCAAAAAACGCACGTTAAGCGCATTGCCTTCCCTGCTGGAGAAGGTGGCCTATATCTGTTCGCTCCAGAGCGGCAGCGGTGGATACATGCATTGGGGCTTTACCCGCGCTTACGGAAATCGTCCCACACAAGATGCAATTTATGCAGCGCACATGGAAACTGCCCTGGCCTTAAGCCACACGCCGGTACGCGAAATTTTTCAGGAATATCAGGAAGCCGTTGCTCGTTCCGGGTCCGCTGCGGACATTCTTAACCCGGACACATTCATCCTGAAAGCGCCACTCAACGGCGACGCAATTCTTTCGGCTCACTTAAATCTTCTTCAGGACTCTGTTGTTGCTCTCGCTCGTCAGGAGCGTACCACTCTCCAAGTCTCATAGCCACGCCCACCACCTGGCCCACGACTTCAGCATCTTGGGGATGTTTGAGTATCCGCGCCGGCACCGGTGAAAGCGGATGGGACTGCAGAATGATTTCACCGCGACGCACCGAGCACCAGCAGCACACGTGGCCTTCGCGGGTTTCCACAAAATAAATTGGGCGTTCCAGCTCTGACCGCCATTTCTTTTCTTCCACGCGGCTGCGGCGTTCATCCACCTGCACAAACGAACCGGGCAGCAGCAGCGGATACATGGTCAGGTCTTCCATGCCCACATAAGCGTAAATGTATTTTTTCTTGGCTATTTCCTGCAGATACTGCATGGGGACGGTGCCCCAGCTCTCGATCATCCGCCCCAAATCAGTGGAGCGCTTGACGTCAAACCCGGGATCAAGCTTTGTGGGGACATGCACCTCGCCGTGGCCTTCCGCCATTTCTATACGATGGGTTTTTCCCGGACTGCAAATAGCATAGTCAGCAGCGGTAAAACTCAGATCGACGCCATACAGCCTGAGCAACTCAGTGAAATCAGCCCGATAAATTACGGAAAGAACATACAGGCGGTAAATGCTGGGAATCACGCCCTTGGTTTCAATGTCAGAGAGGCGACTGGGATTGATAACAAATTCTTCAATCCCTCTGGATTCAGCCAAAGAGGTGCTGGAGAGCTCCACGTCCCGCAGAGTGAGACCCATGTGCTCGCGCAAATCGCGTAACTTCTTGCCCGCTGACAACACTGTGTTCTACGCCCCTTGGATCGCTCATCCTGTTCCGCCATCGCCCGGGACTCCCGATCGTCCGCAATTGGAACAAGAAACTCTAATCATTCACGCTGGAGATTATAAGACAAGTGGCAATGCCATTTAAGCTGCCCCTTAGTTTACCTCGATAGGTGCTGGCTTGGCTAAACAAAACCTTCGTGGCCGGTTTCAATTCGGGAAAGAGCTCATCATTGCATCAATTTCCGCTTTCTGGGCCGACGTAGGGGGTAGCAGCGGTAGCCGGGGCAGCCCACCATAATAGCCATTGAGATCCATGGCATATTTAATAGCCGGAATGCCCAGCTCAGATACTACCCGTTTTGTGGCCGGAGCCAGAGCTGTCTGTTTTGATCGGGCCAGCTCTAAGTCGTTATCCTTGAACGCCGCATGGATTTCAAAGCAGATCGTGGGCGCGGGCGCGGCAAATCCCAGCACGCCGCCGCTGGCGCCCGCCAGCAGAGAATCCAGCAGTGTATGGGCCGCTCCCACGAGCACCTGAAAGCCTACTTCTTTGCTGCGTGTCTTGATCCTGGGCCGTGCAGCCACTGCAACATCTGGGCCGCCATTCAACTGGCTCACGCTGACCAGTTGGCCGCCATTTTCATTGTTGGCCGGCGCAGTCAGCATTCGCGCGGTTACCGCCTGCTGGATTTCCGTAACGGTGGCGCTACGCTTGATGTGGCGAGTGGCATTCACCATGGCGGCCACTTTCTCCACGTTGCCGCTCGACTCTTTAATTCCAATAATGTTCGGATGCTCCGCCAGCGCCGTAATTACCTCCAGCGGCAGGTCATAGGCCGTAAAGGGGGGGACCGTATAAAGCAGCACCGGCAGCGGTGATTTGTCCGCCACAGTGCGAAAGAACGCCAGCATTACCTCCGGCTTCATCTGCGGACGGTAAAAGTGCGGCGTGCGCACCAGCGCCACATCATAATTCAGCTTGGCCGCAAGCTCGGTCAGGCGCAGCGTTTCAATTACTGACTCAGCGCCTGTGCCCGCGATCAAGACCTTTTCCGGCGACGCCACTTCGGCGGTCACGCGCAATACTTCGCGCCGCTCATCATCGCTCAGCATCACGGCTTCACCCGTCGATCCCAGCACCACCATGCCAGCAATCGGCGTCCGTGAATAACGATCAATGTTGTGTTCAATCTTTTTGTAATACACCGCTCCGTCAGGATAGAACGGCGTTGTCACAGCGGGAAAAATGCCTTGCAGCAGCATGCACCTATTCTAAATCCAAATTGAACCACAAGGTCGAAACCAACGAGCTTGCGCGGGCGAAGGCCCTCGACGACATAGGACACGATGAACACAAAAGAAAGCTTTGCAGTTTAAAAGGGATAGCGATCTCTCGCTCCAGTTCGAGATTTAAAAAACCTTGGTGTTCCTTTGTGTCCTTTGTAGTTAAAAGAGAAAAAGCCCTGCGCTCATGCACAGGGCTTCGTGTTCGGTAAAAACCTAGATAGCGTTAGCCAGCGGGATGGAGTTCTGCGTTTGCAGATCGCCCAGCCGACGCACATTTTCCCGTAGCGTCTGGTACTTTGGCACCAGCATGGCCGGAGTAAGCTGCAATGAGGGCATGGCATATTCCAGCGAAAGCTTGAACAAGGCCAGCAGGCACTGCAGGCGAATCTGCGCCGCCAGATCCATCACCTGCGCGGCCGTTGAAGCCACTTCAGGCATCGGACTCAGGCGCGCCGCTTCACTGGCATGCAAAACCGCGGAAGCATTGGACGCGATCCGGGCGACGTAACGCACTGTAACGCGAATGCGGTGGCGTTTGAGGCCGACAAATTTTGAACGTGGGAGCTTTCGTTGCAGGAAAAGCTCGTCGTCCCGATCCAGCAGCGTGTGGAACGCGGTTAGGTCTACCTGGCGTAGCGATTGCACCGCCTGTTTTCTGCGGCTGCGTACTGCCATGTAAAACAACACAACAGCGCACAACGCAAGCGCAATTACGATCACTGTTATCATCTATTAATTAGCTCCATCACTGCCTGATTCCATTGCTCCAACTGGGCTTTCGGCACATCTAGTGTGGCTGTGGCGCGTTCCGGCGTCAGCAGGTAGCCCAGCCAGATGACCAGACTGCAGTCCAATGCCACGATCCTCATGACATTGAGTAACTCCGCCCCGTGAAGACCGACTAAATGGTGCAAAGTTACCGCCAACAGCTCAAGTGTGACAAAAAATCCGAGCCCCAGGGCAATGCCAAACTCTGCTTGTTTCCAATGCAAGCCAAATGCGGCGGAACAGATGAAAAGAATCATTAGAAGTCCAACTTCTATGATGCGTGTTGCCTGTTCCACTGCCAAAATCGCTTTCGCAAGGCTGCTGGTGTGGCTGGGTGACTGAAAAAACACGATTAGTCCGGCCAGTAACAGAACTCCAAGGGCAATTTTAAATGTCACCGTTGCCAGTCGCAGCAAGGCACCGTGAACGGTAAAAAGATGCCGGAAAATTTCATACACTACCAACAAGCCCAGAGCGATTCCCAAGGCTTCGCCAAACCAATAACTGTAGAAGTAGGCTATCGGACGTTTTTGCAATGAGTAGCCTACAATACCAGCGACAAAGCTCAAGAAGACATATGCAGAGAAAAAAGGAAATCGACGCGATGATCCTCTTGCGAGCAGGACGAAAGTAAGCAGCCCCTGTAAGGTCAAGCCAGCAAGTCCTAAGTCTCGAATCAGATACGGCAGCGTCATTTCCTTCTTAACGAGAATACCGCTCTCCAGCCCAGGAAACAACCGATTTCTGTCCGCTATCTGGCTAAATTAGATTACCTGCGTCATGCTGGGCGGCATAGGTGGCATGGGGAGTGGCGTGTCGAACTGCGCCGCGGTTACGGTTGGAGGGATTGCGCTGATTGCCTGCGTCATGCTGGGCGGCATAGGCGGCATGGGGAGTGGCGTGTCGAACTGCGTTGCGTTTGCGGTTAGAGGGGTTGCGCTCGCGGCGAACATGAGAAGCGCCAAACATGCGAAGCGTGCGGTTTGTTTCAACATTTAAGAGAGTCTCCTTAGAAAGATTCCAATCGATTTTGCTAGAAACTCGCTATCCACAAGAATCTATTGGGTTTATTTGGGAATTTCCGAATTCGGAAAAACTTTTTCCCGAATCGGGAACATGAGGGGAAAGGGTGGTCTTACTGGCAATTAGAGCCTGTTTTTGGGAAGGAAATAGGCTTACTTAGGGTCAATATGAAAATAGGCTCACGGTATCTTTACCCGCCTTTCCTTCTGTTATTGAAAGGGGAGAGCTGGAGTCGTCAAGTAGATCCGTTATAGATGCGCAGCTTGCCCATGGTGCTGATTTTAAATTGGCCTGAAATGCCACTAACAAGGCATGCATGAGGATTTCAAAATGCCTTTTTTGGGTTTTCGTAACGAGTCTGCAAACGTGTTGCTAAAGCTATTCCGGAATTTCTGGCCGAAATTTATTCCGAAAACAGGAATCTCTTATTGGAATCTGAGAAAAGCTTAAACCTGGCCGGGTAAAATCCCGATCCTGAAAAAATCGGTTAGAATGGAAATCTCCCTGCTTCATCCTGTCGGGGCGTAGCGCAGCCTGGTAGCGCACCTGCCTTGGGCGCAGGGGGTCACAGGTTCAAATCCTGTCGCCCCGACCAATCAAAAGCAATCAGCAGCTTAACCAATAGCATTTAAGCTGGCGACCGCGAGTCCGCTTTTCACGTTTGGCCCGCACCAGCCATCCCTTCAGCTATCATCGCTTCATGCAGAAAGCGATATGCTCCTGATTCGCCAAGTCTTGATCCTTGCATTTCTTTTGACCATGTCATGGCCATTCATCATCGGCCAATCGTCGTCCCGCCCTGCCGGCTCGCCGCGTCCGGCTGAATACACCTTCAAGATCATTCGCGACTACCCGCACGATCCTGCGGCATTTACTCAGGGACTTGTCTACCATGACGGCTTTCTCTATGAAGGCACCGGACTCAACGGCCAGTCGCAACTGCGCAAGGTCCGCCTGGAAACCGGCGAAGTGCTCCAGCATATCGAGCTCTCCCGCGAATACTTTGGTGAAGGCATCGCCATTGTCCAAAACAAAGTAATTCAGCTTACGTGGCGGTCACACATCGGCTTTGTCTATAACTTTGCGGATTTCAAACTTCTGCGGCAGTTTTCTTATCCAGGTGAAGGCTGGGGGCTCGCTTCCAGGGGTAATGAGCTTTTTATGAGCGACGGCACGGCTGAAATCAGCGTGCTTGACGCTACCACGCTCAAGGAGAAACGGCGCTTCACCGTCCGCGATGGCGCTACTCGTGTTGATCAATTGAATGAGCTGGAATTTGTGGAAGGCGAACTCTTTGCCAACATCTGGCAGACTGACCGAATTGCCCGCATCTCCCCTCAAACCGGCAAAGTGGTGGGCTGGATTGATCTCACGGGACTGCTGAGTCCCATTTATCGTCGACAGGAGGGCGCGGTGCTGAACGGAATTGCCTATGATGCAGCGCACAAGCGCCTGTTTGTGACCGGCAAGCTGTGGCCGAAGATTTTTGAGATTCAACTTGTGCCCAAACATGCTACGCGCAGCGGCAAGCGCCATCCTTGACTCGCAGTGCGCTCGCGTATCTGTCGGACTGAATAGTGGTCTTCTTTCTTCTATTTCCTGAGTTGCTGTATCCACTACACACGTCGCGATTAACGATCATCTCACCCCCTGCGACGCGCCATCCTGAGGCAAGCCACGCCGAACTGCAAAGTTTTCGACACGGTTTTCGCGAAGCCGAAGGATCGGCTCCGCTGGACTGTAGGGCTATCCAAGAGTCCTTGGAATGATCGGCTGTCCTGAAGAGCAGCGGAGCAGATCCTTCGCCTCGCATCCGGAGCATGGTAAAGAAGCAGAGTATCGTACTCGGCTTCAGGATGGCGCATTCATGAGGATAGAGATTGGTGATTCTTGGATACAGCAATCCTGGAACGGCTTTGATTTTTGATACCATGAGCGGAGCGTTAAGGGACGCATCCGGTCCGCGGAAAGGGTAGAAGCCCACCTTCGATACAACCAATTTTTGCGAACCTTCTTTCAGCCCGAGGGTGCGGACAACGGGCGCATACGCGAAAGGAGGTCGCCATGCCGACCGATTCCTCTGAAGCCACTCGCCCGCTGCCTGATCGTCCTAATCTCCGCCATCTGAAAGACCAGGCCAAAGATTTGTTGAGAGCCGGCCAGGCCGATTCCCTAACCAGTGCGCAGTACAAGATCGCACAGCGTTATGGCTTTGCCAGTTGGCCCAAGCTGAAAGCGCACGTTGAAACGCTGGAAGAAATCGGCCAGCTCAAGCAGGCCATCGACACCAATGATCTTGCAACAGTGAAAAAGCTGATGACCCGCAACCCGGCGCTGCACGGCGCTCCACTGGGCTATAACCAAAACGGCCCGCTTACGTGGGTGGCCGAATGCCGCGTGCCATGGGAGCCGCCATCTGCAACGCGGCTTGCCATGGCGGAGTGGATGATCGACCACGGTTCTGACGTTCATCAGGGCGGTAATGGGCCGCTGATGCGCGCAGCGCTCGTCGGCTACCGCCTGCCAATGATGGAGCTGCTGGTATCTCGCGGCGCAGACGTGAACGCTCAATGGAACGGATATTTCCCCATCATCTTTGCTCCCTGTGAAACCCTGGAGCCGGCGCCGTTGAAATGGCTGCTGGACCATGGCGCCGATCCCAGTTGCCCGAAACCCCGCAGCAAGTATCCGGGCACGGCGCTGGATTACGTGGTCCGCACATATTCACGCTCAGAGCAGCTGGGCAAGTGCATCCATCTGCTTGCAGAAGCCGGATGCGCTACGCGGTACAACCTCCCGCCGGTGCTGGATCTGCTGCGCGGCCGCATCGACCTGCTGCGAGAACATCTTGATGCCGAGCCGGCACTGGTGCATCGGCATTTCCCCGAACTTGATTTCGGTGCGACGGCACAACGCCGCCTGACGCTGCATGGCGGAACGCTCCTGCATGTGGCCGCCGAATACGGCAACGTCGAAGCCGCACGATTGCTGCTGGATCGCGGAGCAGACATCAACGCACGCGGCACGATGGACGAATCGGGAGTCGGCGGGCAGACGCCGATCTTTCATGCCGTAACGCAGTTTTCCGATTGGGGATTTCCTGTAGCACAGCTCTTGGTCGATCGCGGAGCAGACCTGTCATTGCGCGTGAAGCTGCCGGGACATTATGACCGTCCGGATGAAGTTGTGGAGTGTACTCCGCTGGGCTATGCTCTGCTCTTTCCCGGCGGCTCCGCGCAAAATGGCAGCGTGTTGCTCTTGAACGAGCACGGAGCCATAGAGTGACCTCTTCACCGAGTCGGTGACTGACACCGGAAGTGAATAGGAAATCTGCGCTTTTCATCCCTCGGGCAATGAGAACACCCGATGCTATATCAGAATGTAAATGGCTTAGTGATGAGATTTCGTCGCAAGCTGCTCCAGCACATCACAGATGAGTTTTGCACGACTATAACGCAGTTCGAAGGGAACGTGATGAATCAGAGGTTCAGAGCCAATATAATTGCGATGTTTTTGAACAGCTTCTGCCAAATGATCCGGCAAGGGTGCGAGTTCATCCAAAATCTCTCTTGTCGAGCCTAACATTACATTACGCAATGGCTCCAGATTGGCCGGTGGATGTACACGGAATACATCTGTCTCCCAATCAAGCAGTGCGCTACAGCCAGCATGTAATCTGCTAACCGCCCTAAAAATGGAAACTGCATCAGGGCCTTGATCGCCTGATTGGCCCCATGCCATCGAAAGTTTCTCATTTACGCAGCCCGCAATGACCTTAACGGCTCCTTCAGCTTCAGGCCACTTTACCTCGAACCAATTCCAAAATTCCGCCACATCAAGTTTTTGATGTTTGCCGAGGACTGCTCCTTTTTCTAAGTCACTCAGTTCCTCGCGCAACTGTCTAAACCGGGGTCTTAACAACTCTTCTGCAAGCAAATACTGCCAATAGTCTGGGGTTTCGATTGCGAGTTGCTTTGCTTTTAAGCTTTCAGCTCGGAAAGCAGGCAAAGAGTCCAGTTTGAATTGCCGTTCAAGATTCTCCTCATACCGTAACCCCTTTCTCAACATAGTCTGCAGATCAACCGCCGAGAGCGGCTGACTATCGCCTCGCTTGCGTTCAGCGTAGCCGAACATCGTTTCTACGATCTTCTGCTGCTCCAGCATCTTCTTTATTAAAAATGGCTTATGGTTCTGATCCTGTTTAGAAATATCAATTACAACAATCCCTTTTTCAGATGACGCTTCTTTGTGGAACCTGATATCAATGTTTGAAATAGCAGGGTAAATCCATTCGCGTAGGATCTTATGATATTGGTCTGGATTGAGCAGACTCTGCTCGAACGGACGAATCTTTTCGATTTCATCACCAATATGGAGCTGACTCTTCACCGTTTTTGCTCCAATGATAATCAGCCCGCCTTCTGCATTTGCAAACGAAGCCACGTCTTTAGCCAATTCTCGCTTATTAAATTCTTGAGTCAGATCGTATGGCTGTCCTTTACATTCCAGATGTTCGCCTTCGATAAGACCTATGAGTTGGCAGAGATTCCCCGAAGAAATAGTTTCTTTGATTTTTACAATGTTTTCTTGCATGGATACATTTCTGGTTGACGTGAGTCAGAAAATTCTTTGCTTAATTTATGATGGTGGCTCTACGAATTCTACTATCATATCTGTGCGACATCCGGCACCTTCCGTCTGGTTTTTGACACTTTAATCGCATTTCTTACTACCGCAAACCGATTCCCCGCAGCATTTTTCCCGCGAAGCGTCGAGCGGCCAGAACTCCTGAAGCCAAAAACGGTTTGGGATCGGCTGAGTTCCACCAGCCATAAGATTTTGCGCGCGCCACATGGCCGAGAAAAGTCATGCGGCTGAGGGAACGCTGGGGCTTTATCTCTCGAAAACAAGCAGCATAGTTATGGTAGCCGACCCAGGTTGTGCCGTCGCGCTGCTGCGGCAGAGCCTCGGCTGTGGTTTGTCCGGAGAGTTGGCCTGTGAGATCGCAATAAGCAAGATACGGCAGGTTCACGCCTGCATCGGCAAATAAGCCGTTGTACCATGGCAGCCGCGTGTTCATCTCAATGAAATAATATCCGCCGTCTTTTTGGCGATACTTGAACTCCAGCGATCCTAAGCCACGATATCCAAGGGCCAGAATCAGCTTGCGGCCTTCCGCGGCCAGTGCTTCATTTTTTTCTGTCTGCCCGTAACACATGCTACCGTAGCCCGCCGGATACTGCCGCAGCTTGCGCACCGTGGACCAGGCCGCGATCTCTCCCTGCGCGTTCACCAGCGCGGTGTACTGGAAGACCTGATCGTCAGCGCCTTCAATCAGCTCCTGCATCAGCGTTGCGCCCTTCATCTGCGGATAGCGAGCAAAAAAATCCTGCGCTTCCTGCGCATTCTGCGCCACCAACACTTTGGCCGACTCCACGGGAAAACCCGCCGTGTAACGATGAATAGGCTTAATCAAGGATGGATAGACAAAGTCTCGCGCCACCTGCGCCATATCGTCTTCAGGGCGGGTGATGTGCGTGCGTGGTACTTTTATTCCTGTGCGCTCGCAGAACCGTACCATCGATCCCTTGTCCACAATGGTGTTGAACAGGTCCGGTGGAACCCAGTGAAATAGAAATCGGTCCTTCAACTCCGCCTGGCGATGCGAAAGAAAACGGGCAAACCAATCCGAGGTCGCAAACAAGACCGGCTTGTGATTGAAGCGCGCGCTCCACTCCAGCATCAGCCGGCACAGCACATCTTCATTGGCTACGCTGTCACCGGCGTAAGCGCGCGGCTGGTTGGGATCGTCGGGATAAACAAAGCATTCGCGGACATATTTTGAATGACGCAGCGGATCGCGCAGCTTGTCATTGAGTGCATAGACGGGAACGCCGTGCCGTCCCACGCTGCGCGTGATGCCGTAAGCGGAAATGTCCAGACCTTCAACAAATACCGGCGAGATGTCACGCTGTGCAGACATTTATTTGTTCTCGGCTTCACTGCCTGATTCTTTCTCGCTGCCCTGCGGCTTGGATTTCAGTTCCAGCGGCGCGCTTTCATCTTCCAGCCGGCCCAGCAGCTTGCGTACGGCATCACGCGCGGCAATGCGGGCAGCATACAGCAACGCGCCGTACCAACCCTTGCGAAAGATGAATATGCGATAGTTAGTGCGCCGCGCTGAAGCCCAGCGACTCTCGTCCCATGTGGCGGGGCCGACGAAATCAAATTCGCGCAACCCGCGCTCGGGAGTCTGGCCCAGAATTTCATTTACCAGCAGCTGTCCGGGCCCATGGCGGCGAAAAGCTTCGTCATATCCGGCTTTGGCCAAGAAATATCGTCCGCGCAGATTGAATCCAAAATGTCCGGCGATTGGTTTGCCGTTCAGTTCAAGAAAATCCAATGAGAGATAGCCATCCCGCGCGGCGGCCTGGGCTATGGAGTCATAAAATTGTCGCGTGGAATGGTGGCATTTGATTGCCGTGCCTTCTTCACCCTTCCAACCGGAAGCTTCCAGCGCGTAAAACTTTTCCAGCGCTTCAGGATCAGCGGCGCTGTAGTGCTTCATTTCCAGCTTCCCCTGCTCTTCCAGTTGACGCTTTGCCCGCCGAAGATGCGAGCGAAATTTGGGCCGGGTACCAGCCAGCCACGGCGGCTGCGCTCCGGACTTATCTGAGCTTGAGGACCCTGAGGAATTTTCGATCGGCAGATACAAAGTTTGTGACGTGCGTTTGCGTGATGTGCGATATCCATCTGCCTGCGCCAGCGCTACCATGCGATCCAACCCACTGCCTTCCACCACATTGGCTACATCGATCACGTCCCAACGAGGCAGAGTTTTTGTTGCTTGCCAGAGCGCCTTGAGCCCGATGTCTCCTTCATCTCCGGGACACACGGTAAGGCTGGCGCGCAAAGAATGCACATTGGCTGGAAGGCTGAGTTGAACAACAGGAAAGCCTGACATCATGATTCGACGGCGCACCAGCGGCAGAATGCCTCGCAGCGTGTCGCCCGACCATGCGGAAATGACAGTGACATCGGCCTTAGGCTCGAAGGCCTGTAAGTATGCCTGCGCCCATTCCGGACGGTAGAAAACTTCCTCGTCGGCGGACTCGTCGCACAGGCGGCGCCAATCGCCGGCGATCTGTTCAACCAGTTCCTGCCCGCCACGCTGCACACGGACTGAGGAGTGCTGTCCCGGAATTTGCTGCCCGCGCTCTGCCGTCATTGTTTCTGCTTGTATGACTGGAATCTAACAGACTGCGCGGACATTGTGCCATTGTGTGTTTACAAAGCCAGTCACCTACTGCGTCTGCTGTAAAAACTTTTGCATATTTTCGCCTTGCAGCTGCTTGAATTCAACGCAACTGTTGATCCGTTGCAGGCTCTGCTGCAGCGCGCGCTCTGCACCTGGGGCGCGGTGATCGGTGAAAAACTGCTTGATGTCGTCCCGCATCTCCACTGAGCAGAATCCTGCCAGTGCGGAAACGGCGCCACTGCCGCCAAAGCTCGTCACCTTTTCTGCCAATCCATCCCAATGCGCTTTGAGATAGTCCCATGCGATCTCCCTTGCGGGAGATTCAGCCAGCAGCGCGGGAAAGATGCGGACATAATCCTGCTGCCGGATTTTTCCTTGATCGATGAGAGCCAGAGTGCGTTTCGCCAACTCTGGCTGGCGAAAAGACGTAAGAGCAAAAAGGAAGTGATAATAATCTTCAGTGCTGCGGGGATTGCTCATGGCTTGCGTAAACTGTTCATATAGCGCGGCATCGCCATTTTTCGCTGCGACAGCAAGCGCCGGGCCGATAATGGTGCCTTCCACCGCACCTGCATCCTTTATATAAGCCTGCGTAATTTTCTGTGCCGCAGCCACCGCGTCAGGATCCCCGGCATTACCGAGAATTCCCAGTAGGGTTGCCCGCAGGGCTTTCTGCTCGTCACTGTCATTGGCGCCGGGGTTCCAGCCGACTTCTTTGGCCAGAGGCTCAAATTGCTGTCTTACCAGTTCGCGGTATTTTTTCTGATCTTGTTCTGGCACAAGCGATCGCCCAATGCCAATCAGGTGTTCGGCGATGAAATCGACCACGCTGCGATTACGCTCCGCGCGCAACTCCCGCACAACATTCAGGAAAATGCCAACCGGTTGTTTGCCCGCGCGCGCCATTGCCCATGTGTCTTCAACGAATGCGATACGCTCCGGGACGCTCAGATCGTTTTCAGCGACCGCGGCCACGGAGATGAGGTTTTTAGGATCCTGAAACAAAACGCGGTAATAGCCTTTTGCGTCACGATTGGCCATGAGCCAGGCGGGGCAAGTGCTGGTGGCAAAACGCGCGCTCGGCTTATCCAAGAGATTACAAGACGATCCGGTGTTGGTTGCGGTTTTGGTGCAGATGGGTATCGACCAGAGCTCGCCCTGCTTTGCTCCGTCGCCAGCTGACGATAGAAGAAATCGCTGCTGCGAAAGCTCCAGCGTCTGCTTGCCGCCTGAGCAACTTGCGTTCACTGTCACTAGCGGCACACCGGGCTGCATCACAAAAGTCGGCATGATCTTATCCACAGGCTTGCCGGAAACTTTGGTCACGGCCTGCCAGAAATCGGCCGAGGTAGCGTTGCCATTGGCATGGGCTTTCAGATAAGCGTTCACGCCGTTGCGAAAAACTTCCGGCCCCACGTAAGACTCCAGCATGCCAAGCACGGCCCCGCCTTTTTGGTAGGTGATGCCGTCAAACATTTCTTTGATCTCGGCAGAGGTCCGCGGATTGCCATGAATGGCCCGCGCCGCGCTCAAAGAATCCTGCCCGATGATGCGTTGCGCGGTGGCCGCTTCATCATCCTCAAGATGCCACTCCGGATGCCACGCGCGAATGGGCTTGCGCTCCATCCATGTGGCAAAGCCTTCATTGAGCCAAATGTCGTCCCACCACGCGGCGGTCACAAGATCGCCAAACCACTGGTGCGCAATCTCATGTGCGACGACGGTGGCGTGTCCCTGCTTGCTGAAGACAGAGGCCGTCTTCTCATCCATGAGCAGCGCAGTATCACGATAAAAAATGGAAGCGGTGTTCTCCATGCCGCCCCACTCGTAGTCGGGGATGGCCAGCATATCGAGCTTTTCAAATGGATACTTAATGCCATACCACTGGTTATAGAAATGGACGGACTGCGCGGCAGCTTCCAGCGCGAACTGGCCATATTGTTTTTTGTCCGGTTCGGCGCAGACGCGGATCGGCGTGCCATCGACCGTGCGCTCCAGACATTGCCAGTCGCCGATTGCCAGCGCGACAAGGTAGGTGGACATCCGGGGCGAAGTTGAAAATGTGATAAGGTGCCGCGTAAAGCCGGGCAGAGGCTCGTCTTTTATGATGCGGCCATTCGAGATGGCCGTATCGCCTTTGTCCGCGATGACGGAGAGATCAAACGTGGCTTTGTAGGCGGGTTCGTCGAAGCCGGGAAACATCATGCGCGCGTACGTGCCTTCAAACTGCGTAACGGCGTATTGCCGCCGCGCCGACTTGCTGAGATAGAGTCCACGTAGACCAGAGGTAAGTTTGCCGGAAAACTTCAGATGCAGGTTGACAGCGCTTTTAGGTACTGGCTCGGCAAAACTGAGCCGCACCATTTCATTCGGCTGGTCATAGGTGACTTGCGCGGGCAGAGTCTTGTTTGCGACGGTAACTTCCGCCACGGAGATTTCCAGTCCCAGCGAATTCAGCACAATCTCACTAGTGGACTGTTGCACCTGCACAGTGATCGTCTCTTCGCCGGAGAACATTTGCTGGCCGATATCAGGATCGAGCGACAGCTTGTAATGGCTGGGGACAACGGTGTTGGGCAATCGTTGCGCCTGTAGGCCGGTCGCTGTAATAGCAAGGAAAAGAAATATGGAGAACGTAAGCCGCGCACGAAAAGAAAAGACAGTCAGCATGATATGACCTCAAGGAAACGGCTATCTTATCAAGTTTGCGGGCTCAAGACTGGCGTGCCATGGCTTTCTGGATTGCCTTGATTGCGTCATCAATCTTTGAGCGCTCTGCGTCGTTGAGCCGCGATAAATGTTTGGCCAGAAATTTTATCCGTCTCTTTCTTCCCTGCCACAGGATCGCGGTTCCCTTTTCCGTGGCCTCAAGCACCACGGCGCGGCGGTCTAGCTGGTTTACGGTACGACGAATCAGTCCTTCAGATTCCAGAGCGTCAACGATGCGGCTCATGGTAGGCGGACGCACCTGCTCGGCCCGCGCCAGTTCATTCAAGGACATTGCTCCGCCAAAGACGAGAACTGACAGCGCTGACAGGCGCGCAGGCGCGAGCCCTGTGGATGCATCCTGAACCCGGGCCTGGCGCAGCAAGTGGATGGCAGTGCTGTGCAGCCGGTCCGCCAGTTCTTCAATTTTCGATAATTTGGCCATCTATTAGCTCTGCTAACTATTTGCTTGACACGCCGCCGCACAACGAAGTTTAATTAGCCTTGCTAACTATATCAGATGGTACAGGGAGGCTGTTTATGGCAGACGCAGTGCAACTTTCGAGGATTGCGGCAATCATGCTGGGGGTGCGCGACCTTCCGGCGGCGATCTCATTTTATAAAGACAAGCTGGGCCTCAAGGTGATCATGCAGGAATCTGCGCTGGCGCTGCTGCAATGCGGGAACGTCATGCTGGGTCTGAGCCCGCGGCACATGAATGCCATCCCGCTGGCCGAAGCAGTGGAAGTTTCTTTTGGCGTGGACGATCTTCGCGCCACACACAAAGCGTTAGTAGAAAAAGGCGTGGTGTTTCTGAGCGAGCCGCGCGCCGTCACGCCTACCGATTGGGCAGTCCACTTCAGGGACGTGGACGGACATTTACTGTCATTGTTCGGGCCGGAAGGTAAAGCTTAATTTTGAGTTTCGCGATCTTTAAGATTAGCGATGCAGGAATTTGCGGCGAACATCCGGCCAGAATTCATGCGCCAGATTCATGCCGGCATCGCGCAGGAGAGTGAAACTAACACTCGCTGCAACGGGGTGCATGCCCTGGCGCTCCCCGGGCACATAAAGATCGGCTACCGCACGAGAAGCCGCGATGCTAAGGATGCGCGAGGAATTAAAAGTCTGCCCACCACTATCTGTACGCGTGATCAGAACGCGGCTCATGGCATAAAGCGCGCGCTGGAAGAACGGCAGATCAGGATTGCGAAAATATCTGGGGTCCTGCTTGAGCACCGTAGGAAAAAGAAAACGCTGAAAGAAAACGTCCGTTTCATTGGTGGCCAGGTTGACGCCGTAAGCTTGGCCCGCGCCGCGGAAACCAGTCTCATATTCGCGGTTCAGATGCTTGCCCTTGGCGCGGTCGGCGGCTTCGTCAATGGCAGCGTTGGCGAATGTGCGCGGGGAATAAGTGCTGTGTAAAAAGACGTCGAACTTTTGCCGTGCGGTAAGCGGCTTCCATTCATTCAGAGAAGGATATGGTTTCCCGTCGATGGCGCGGTTGACCTGCTGCTTCACCATGTATTTCATCTGCTGAACCCGGGTAGGCGGTGGCAGCAATGGCGCTTCTGCCAGGGCCATGACGCTCGCGGCTTCTGTGGCGTCTACACGTGGGGTCTCTGCGGAACCCAGAGCACCAGTGAAGAGCAGCACGAGAATGAGATGGATGAAGCGCATCGTTTCAATGTGACGAATCGTCGAAATTCCAACAAAGTCAAAAGTGGAAGCTTACTTCTCGACGTGTACCCCGGGAACGTCGACTTCAGGGAGTAAACCTTCTTACACAGTTAGAACTAAGGCTCGGCGTCAGGGTTGCAGAACCTAAGAAAAAATGCAGCTCTGGAAAGGTTTTTTGAATCACGGCAGCAGCTTTGGCCTGGAACTCCCAGCTATACTTCCCTTCAGATGAGCGCATTCCTTTCACGGTGACCCTGTTGGGTCAGCATGAATCAGGCTGAAAGAAAGTTCGCACTCTCAGTTTTGGTTCCAGGTGGGCACGGCCTTTCCGCGGACTGGATGTACCCTTTAGCGCTAAGAAAAACGTAGCGACATCGCTATGTTGAAGTCAATCGGCGGCGCAGCCGTTCGCCGATCGAAAGAGAAGGATCAAGTCTGTTTTTGCAGGACTACGTGCATCGCCTGCTCGGTGGAAACCTGTTGCGTGCATGCGTAGCCGAGCGCCGCCAGGTCGATGCCGGCAAATAAGTTCTCGCCGGAGCCCATCAGAATCGGACGAAACGCGAGATGCAGTTCATCGATGAGCTTAGCGCGAAGGTACTGCTGAATCGTCGCGACTCCGCCGACGATCCGTACATCTTTCTGCTTTGCAGCATCCTTGGCGCGTTGCAGGGCGGAGTGGATTCCATCGGTGACAAAGTGGAACGTTGTTCCGCCTTTCATCTCAAGTGGCATCCTTGGATGGTGTGTCAGTACGAATGTAGCTACGTGATAAGGAGGCTCTTCACCCCACCACCCTTTCCATTGCTCGTCCGGCCAGGGACCGCGCACCGGTCCAAACATGTTCCGTCCCAGTATCCACGCGCCCACGTTCTCCATGGCTCGCCTCGCCCACTCATCATCCACGCCAGCTGAGCCACCTTCCAGCCCCTGCATCTGCCTGAATGTGCGTGTAGGGAAGAACCACTGGAATAACTCAGGGCCGCGGATTCCAAGTGGATTCTCAAGACTCTGAGAGGTACCGGCGGCGTAACCATCAAGCGATACAGCAAACGCGCTGACCCGAACTTTTGACATGCTTTCACTATAAGTGTGGGCAGTACAGGCGTCAAAATCGAGATGCGTCCATCAGAACAGGTTCTTTCGCTGGAGTAGAATCCGATGGATAGAATCCGAGAAACTACTCACAAAAGAAAAAACGGCCGAAAGCTTCTCGGCCGCTGAGTTCCTTGGATTTGTATCGTTACCGCGCTGCCGGTGCTGCTGCGTTGGCTACTGAAGTCGCTGCTGCTTCCGCCAATATACGATGGTGAATCGTAAACAGCGCAAGCTCCAACCGGTCAGAGACGCCAATCTTGTCATAGACGTTGCGCAGGTAATTCTTGATCACCTGCTCGGTCGTTCCAAGTTGCGTGGCGATTTCCTTGTTCTTGTATCCCTGCACGATCAGCGCAACAATCTTCAGCTCTTTCGCTGTCAGCCGGTCGCGGACGCGCGCGCCCACCAGGTCATTCTCCGCAGTCTCTTTGCTTTCCTGCGTGTCCTGCACCCAGGTTTCGCCTTTGCTGACCTTGCGCACGCACTGCACCAGTGATTCGCCGCTCACGTTGCGGTAAATCACGCCGTGGACGCCGTTGGTCAGGTAATGGCGAGAGTCCTGCCCGGTTTCGGCAATGGCCACCAGCTTGGTCTTGAACTTTCTTGCCATCTCCACCACGGTGGGCAGGCTGGGATGAGTATCAACGCCAAAGATCATGACTGTTGCATGAAACTTTTCCAGCGCCATCATCATTTTTTCAGTGTTTTCCGCCTGCGCCACAATGCGCAGATCGTCTTCCACGGCCAGTACCTTGGCCGCGCCGGTGCGGAAGATTGCCTGGTTGTCAGCCAAAATGATCTTCAGCATTACTTGGCCCCTTTGCTCTTGCGGATAAATTTGTATTGGTCAATCACGCAAGCAACGCCGCTTTTGGATTTCTTTTTCTTGGTGGAATTTGAATTCGCGCCGGCCGCGGCAGCCGCGCTCGCGTCCTTGCGCACCACGCGCCCGGTGCAGTGGACTTCCACGTCTCCGGGGGTTCCCAGCACATTGGCCGGCAAGGTTATGTCAAATTCAATGTTGGAGCCGATGGCAAGGTCCAGATCGGCCATAATATATACGCCTGCGGCGCTCATGTTTCCGGTGGTGGCGCCTTCGTCGCCGCCTTTGCCGTGGATCTTGATCGGCAGTTCCAGCGGAAACCGTTTCCCTGTTCTAGCCTCTTCTGACATTCACTACACTCCTCAGCAAACGCCCCTGCCTGGGGAAAAGGGCATTTTTAAACGATGGAAAGTCGATGAATGAGGGTTATACCACGAAAAAGCCAAGCAGAGTAGATGGTCTTTCAACTTAGATGGCCAGAAAAGCCAATAAAGACGCTATAAAGTAAACGGGCTGCCGGAAGGGATCAGACCGGCAGCCTTTCGAATTCAGCAAAAAACCTTACCGCTCCTTGGGACGAGGCAGGCGGCGGTTAGAACCTAATCGCGGGTGAAGATGCCAGTTACGGTATAGCCCACAGCCAGCCCGATCACCGCCATCGCGCCGCAAACAGCCCCCAAGTGGTTTCTTACGTTGCGTTTAACATCAAGCCGCTCGTGTACGCTTTCGCGCAACTCCTGCACTGTGTTGTGCAGCTGGCGGCGTTCGTCGGCCGCGCGTTTCTCCAGTACGTCTACGGGAATTCCTTCAGTCATGCTGTCCTCGCTTCATTCTGTATCCAGACTTGGTCCTGCTGCAGCACTTTCAGGGTGCGGGTAGGCGTCAAACTGGTGGCCCTGATTTCAGAATAGGCAAGCCAGCCCGCTATGCCGCCCACAACCAGATAAAAGACGGTCACAATCAGGCCTGCCCACAGCCACGCGTAAACGCTGGGCATAAACAGCCCATGCAGCAAGGCAATCAGGGCAAAGGTAAACACCATCCAGCTGGAAAGCAGGAACAGGACCGCCACAACCGCCAACGGAATGACTGACTTGATGCGGCTGATTTTTTCATCCATCTCCGCTTTCAGTATGTTTACCCGCGTGGTCACAAACTGCTTCAGCTCGTCCTTGGTCTCAGCCAGGATGGTTGCAATTGATTTCTCAGTATGCACGTTTCTCTCAGTATGCACGTCTCGCCCTCCCGATTCTTAGTGCCACGCCTACCAACAACCCTACAGCCCCTGCCGCCAATGCCGTTTCCACCGGATAATCCCGCGCCGTCTGCTTGGCCTTTAGGCGGGCACGGAAATAATTGATGCGCGCTTGCCGGCCCAGTTCCTCTGTCTTCTCGCGGGCTTGGGTGCCCAGTTCTGCGGCCTTATTCTGCGCCGAATGTGCTATGTCCTGCATGCGCTCAGTCGCCCTGCGGCGCATGTTTTCCGTCCGGACTTTGGCGTTTTCCGCCAGATTGGTCACCCGATCGTAAATTTCATGGTGCGCCAAGTTTTCCACGTTTTCTTTGGTTTGCCGCAAGATCAGCGCAATTCTCCCGGCAGCAGCGCCTAATTCGGCAGCGCGCTCCTCCAGAGAAGATCTCGGAACGCTCTTGGTATCAAGCAGCCGGTCTGGCGGGGTTGGCGGCGTTGAAGGATAAGTATCGAAATCAGGGATGTCTGAGCTGTTGTGCATGCCCTCGGCCATAGTAATTCCTCTGGGTTAGTAGGATGTTGGATTTGGCCCGCGTGTTTACAGGGGACGAGAGGAATCGAGAGCTGCGGAACAACTCTTCTGTTGATAGTAAGCGAATCCCCTTACATAAGCAGGTACTTGCCCGCTACGGACAAAATATAAAGATGAGGCCGCTACCGGTCTGTCATTGTGAAAGTCTTTATCATGAGCTTTGGGGTGACTAAATAGAGAGGTTTGAGGCTGGAATGCTAAATCAACAGCAGATATTTGTTTCCAGTGATCCGGTTCCCCGTGTGTCTGTCTTTTCGCTGTCAGTTCTGGCGCACCTTGTGCTCTTGGCTGTCCTCGTTTTGCGGCATTCAACAGCACCCCACATTGTCCCGGCAAAATATGAAGTGGTTCAGGCAAGCTCTGGGGCAGCTCAGGTTGCTTATGCGCCTCCAAAAGGTACGCCGCGTCCCAGCCCGTTTCACCAGCCACGCAATAAAAAGAAAGCGCGCGTGCAAAATTCAGCAGAAGGAGATGCCGCGGGTGTGGAGATTATCCGGGCACACGCAAAACAGGCAACCGCCGGGTTGATGGTGGGTATCAAGCAGCGCCTGACCTATGGGTTCTCTACCATCAATTATCAACTTGCCGTTCAGACTTCGGGAGTAATTCCAACCATTACGGCGGATGAGCTTCCGCCGCGTTTCGAACAATATCTCATCGTGGAAGTCACCATTGATGTTGATGGCCGGGTGGCTGATGCGCGGCTCACTTCTGGAATGGCAACGCCAAAGATTGAACAAACTCTGCTGTCCGCGATCCGCGAATTCAAGTACATTCCCGCCAAGCGCGATGGCACGCCCATACCATGCCAGGTTGACTTGGTCATTCATATCCCGAGCTAATTTAAATGCCACCGCAATGCCGCTGGGCTTCGCACAAAAAGCAAATCTCACCACGAATGAACTCCGCCTCACAATCTTAACCACCTGCTTTACAAAATTCGTTTCTTCATTCCACGCTTCTTTCTCGTTGCATCGTTCTCCAAAATCAGTTACACAAAAAAGACACAGATTTTATCAGCGCACCAAAAGACTCCAGCGGTGCGCAAAAACCACTCATCTACGATCTTCTCAATCGTCTTAACGCAGCGTTTGCTCGCGTCCATCGGAATATGGAAGCGTTGCAAGCGGTCGGCATTTTCGATCCGCTGATGATGCAGAACCTTAATCGCCAGTCTGAGCAGCTTCGGGCAGGCGCAAATTACCATCTGCTCGGCGCCATGCGACGCATTGAAGAACGCGACCGGGACCGGTTCTCTCAACCAGCCCACGAGCAAAGTTCCTGATCCAAACGGAACCCCGCCTTCTCAAAAAAGGCGGGGTTAAATCCGCGACCATCCGCGTAAATCTGCGGTAAGTTCTTGCCTTTTGGTTTCCCGATTAAAACGCACCGCCGCCACCGCCGCCAAAGCCGCCGCCGGAAAATCCGCCGCCACCACCGCCGCCGCTCCATCCTGACCCGCTGGAACTCGCGCGCGGAGCGGAGACAAACGTCGAACTTGCAGTGGTCGCCATGGAGCCCATACTATTCACAAAATAGAACGTGCTGAAGCTACTGCCATACGATCCCTGGTACCACGTGGGCGGATTCTGGATGATGCCCTCAAAAGCCTTGGCCCAGCGATGCTCCACGCCGAGGGCCATGGCATAGGGCAGAAATTTTTCAAACGTATCCGGCGGCATGCGCTTCAGCCGGTCCGCGTCCACGCGATTCATAAATTCCTGGAAACCCTTGATCTGTACCTGCGTACGCGCGCCTTTCAAACTGGTTGCCGTGAGTTGCTTGCCGATAATGAGGATGATCCCTACGGCAATCAGGCCGCAGCCAATGGCCATAGGCACGGAATTCAGGAAATCGGCAACGCCCATGACCTGCAGCGCGGCATATGGCAGCGCCACCAGCAGAAAACCAAGTCCAAGATAGCCTGCGGCTGAGTCCGGATCAACCGTGTACATGCCCTTGGCTTTCAGAGCAGTCATGATTTCGCTCTTGATCATGGGCAGCGCCGTATAAAAGTGGTTGGTCAGGCTGGAGAGCAGAGTTACCTCGCCGCCAGCAAAGACCTGTTGCAGCATCGCGCGCTCATAGTCCGTAAGACCCTTCCACTCGCCCGGATCTTTCAGCAGGTGGAACTCATAATCCTTGGTCGAAGAGAGAAAGCCCTTGTGTTGCGTTTCCATAATCTTTACGTAGCCGCGTACTGCCATATCCACCAGGACAGAAGTAATGTCTCGGGGATCGACGCTGCCATCAATCAACGTGCCAACTTCTGCGGGCCCCATTTGTTCCGGCGGTTCATACATCGGCGCCACGGATATTCCCGGATCGGGATCGCGGCCTTTGACCCACCACATGGGGAACATCACGGCAAAAGCCCACAGCGGGAGCGTGAGCACCGGATTGCTGCGCACAAACCTGAAAAATCGCGCCACTGCTCCGGGCTGGTGCAGCACGCCTTTTTCAATGTAAATATCCGCCGTTAATCCGCCGCGCATGGGCAAAGGATCTCTGGCTTCAACGGTGGCGCTGGATGCCATGACGGACGCTGAAGCGTGCTCTGAAGATCCGTAAATGCCCTCAAAGGCCTGCGCCCGAAGCTTGCCGCTCGCCTCGGCCGGAAAGTAAATAGTCGCCGACGCCTGTTCAATTGGCACTGGCCAGTCATTGCCGGTCACGTTCCAGTAAAACTCGTCGTGGTCTTCAAAAAACCGCGTGCCGTTGGCCACGGAATATTGAATATTGACCGTGCGCGTTGCGTCCGTGGCTCCCGGCACAAAAACCTTCAAATGGAGAAAGCCATTGCTGGTCTTCTTCTCCACTTTTAGCTTGTCCCCATTGTCATCAGTGACGGACAACACTTTCACAAACAGCGTGTAATTCGAACCGCCGGGGCCAGGATAATCAACCGGGATGTCGCGATAGATTCCCTGGTAGATGCCGTTGAAGACAAATGTAATCTTCTCTTCCACACGCGCCGCGCCATCTTCTTCCACGTGAATTGTGCTGTCGAATTTGGAAATGTGATAGTTGCGCGCCCACGCCGGCAGGCTGAAAACCAGCAGCAGCACAGCCAGCACTCGTGCGGCAGAAAAGACCCGGCTTCGGGAATGGCCAGTAATTTTCACTTGGCTTAGAACTTTACGGCCACATTTTCGCGGTCGGCGGGAGTATCCATTTCAAAGAATTGCCGCGTGTGGAAACCGAACATGCCCGCGATAATGTTTGTTGGAAACGATTGGACGCGGGTGTTGAAGTCGCGCACCACGGCGTTGTAATAACGCCGCGCGTTCTGGATGTTGTCTTCAATCGAGTTGAGCGAACTCTGCAACCCGGTGAACTGCTCAGAAGCTCTTAATTCAGGATAATTTTCCGCTACGGCAAACAAACTCTTCAACGCGCCGGTGAGCTGGCCTTCCGCCTGGGCTTTATCGGCTGGGGTTGTGGCCTGCATGGCCTGGGAACGGAACTTGGCAATGTTCTCAAACGTGCCTTTTTCGTGCGCGGCGTAGCCTTTTACGGTTTCCACCAGGTTGGGGATCAGGTCATGGCGGCGCTTTAGCTGTATGTCAATATCTGACCATGCTGAATCCGCGCGCACACGCAGTTGCACCAGGCTGTTGTACATGCCGGCCAGAATGAAGATTGCGCCAACCACCAGTATCCCGATCACAATCAGTGGCATCATCGTTTTCTCCTGCTATCTTCCGTAAAGAATTGTTGGAGCGGAAGTTATCACACTGAATCATCGGTGCGCAAATCGCTGGCCTGTAATAAAAATCCGGGTATTCGGATTATGGGATTTTGTAGGATTCCGGAGCTCTGGCTATTAATTTCGATATCTTGATAAGATGTTTTTCGCCCCAAGCGGGCTTTTGTCTCTTGTTTCCCTGTAGTTAGGGGTTTTTTGAATATGGCATCGCTCATGCTTGCCAAAAACGCGTACATGATTGTGGAACATCATTCCTTTGATCGTTTTGTATTGCTCCCTGTCCTTTGTTATCCCCCGGCCCGCTTCAAGTCGAGCCATAACATAGAGGAGGAAAGAATGAGAAGTTCAAGGTCCTGGTTCGTTTTTATCCTATGTATTAGCTTAACCACATTTCCGCTGCTGCCTGCGGCGGCGCAATCCACCGTAGCCACCGGAAGCATCCAGGGCACGGTCACAGATCCAAACGGAGCCGTTGTTCCCAATGCGGCGGTTACCATCACCAACAAAGCCACCGGACAAACTACCAAGCTCACCAGCTCGTCGTCTGGTACTTACGCTTCCGGCGCGTTGATTCCGGGCGAGTACACCGTCCGCATTGAAGCCAAGGGCTTCCAGACCCAGCTCCTCACTGTGCCTGTCCAGGTCGGCAACATCGCCTCCGGCAACACCAAGCTGACATTAGGACAATCCACAGAAGTAATTGAAGTCACAGGGTCGGCAGTGTCCATCAATACCGAGCAAGCTACCGTTCAGGGCGTGCTCAGCACGCAACAGATTGAAAATCTCCCTATTAATGGCCGCAACTTTCTTGATCTGGCCCAGCTTGAACCCGGCGTGCAGATTCAAGATGGCGGCAACTTTGATCCGACCAAAAATGGCTTCTCCTCGATCTCGTTTGGCGGACGCTTCGGCCGCACCGCCCGCATCGAGGTGGATGGTATCGATATCTCCGATGAAACCGTGGGCACTACCACGCAAAACCTTCCTGCCAGCGCGATTTCGGAATTTCAGGTTAGCCAGTCTTCCCTTGATCTTTCGACCGAACTGACCTCCTCCGGTGCTGTGAATGTGGTCACGCGCTCTGGGAGTAATAAGTGGCACGGAGAGGGCTTCTACCTGTTCCGCGATCACTCCATCGCAGCCAATATTGCCAATGTAGATGTTCCGTTCCAACGCAATAACTTTGGCGGCAACCTGGGTGGACCAATCTGGAAGGACAAGCTGTTCTTCTTCATCGACGCCGAGCGACTCAAACAGGACCTGATTGAGACTGTGGCCAGCGGCGGCCCCCTGGCGTCCAACACAGGCGGATTCAACTCGCCGTTCCGCGATACCAATGGCGTGGCCAAGCTGGATTGGACGGTTAGCCAGAATGTAAAAGCCTTCTATCGCTTCTCCTACGAGCAGAACAGCAGTATCAAGGGTTTCATTCCCAATAGCTTTCAGCCGTTCGAGAATTTGAACCATACGCCGGTCCATGCCGCCGGAATCGATTTCCAGACCGGATCATTCACTCACCAGCTTCGGTTCGGCTATACCAAGTTCCGCAATGCCATCACAGATGCCACAAAATCCGGCGTATTCAATCCGGCCCCGGCAGTGAGCATCACCATTGGCGCGAGCGCCTCATGTCTGGCCGGAGGAGTTGACCAGTTCTGCTCCGGCAGCAATCTTTTGGCGCCGCAGCAGACCTATCAACAGAACTTTCAGACTAAATATGATGGCAGCAAAACAATCCACTCGCACATTCTGCGCTACGGCTTTGGTTACAACCACATCCAGGGCGGCGGCTTCGCCAAGTTCTTCGGTCTTGCCCCCACCGTCAACACGGATCCCGCATTCGCGACTCTGATCGACAACCACACATTACCCTCTCCCTTCCCGGGAGGGAGCGCGAACCCGCTGAACTATCCCGCGGACCTCGTCATCATGGGAAATGGCCAGGGCTTCTCCTCAGAAAAACCGGCTTTCGGTTTGCCCGGCGGCGGCCTGGGACCTGACAACCGGTTCCAGGCGTATGTGGGCGATAATTGGAAGGCCCGCACAAACCTCACACTTACGTTCGGCGTTCGTTACGTGCACGACACTGGTCGCACTGACAGCGATCTTGCAGGACAGCCCTGCAGCACCATCGACCAGACAGGTACATTCCTTGATCCTGCAATTGCTGCTGCGGCACTGGCGCAGTGCGGCGGCCCCAATGGAAACATCCTGGATCTCTGGGGCCAGGGTCTGGGAAATCGCGTACGCACGCCTGGACATAACTTTGGACCCACCGCCGGCCTGGTATGGGACCCCACCGGCAGCGGCAAGACGGTAATTCGTGCCGGTGCGGGACTCTATTACGAGAACTCCATCTTCAATAACAACCTCTTTAACCGCCCAGGACGCTTGTCCCAGGGCTTGTTCCTGTCAACGGCGGTGCCTTGCGCTGGTAGTGCACCTGCCCCAGGATTCGTGATACCTGGCGGTGCGCCAATTCCGGCCAATCTTGATCCAGCGGTTCTTTGCGGACAGCCCATTGGATCGGTGGCAACGCAGCTGGCGCAATTGCAGCAGCTCTATCAAGCGGCAACAGCTGCAGTTGGCGCCTCGACCAATGCTTCCTATATCGGCAACACGTTGATGGCGAGCGGGAACGTCACTGGCATCAACATGTTTGCCCCTAACTACCAGACCCCACGCTCAGTGCAGATGAACATTGGCTTTGAGCACCAGCTCGGTAAAGGCGTAGTATGGAATGCCGACTACATTCGGAACGTCGGCACGCATACCCTTCTGGCCATTGACGTCAACCACGTGGGCGACGTGCGGTTCTTCAACAAGACAAATGCCATAGCCGCGATTAATGCAACCAATGCAGCCTTCGGCTGCGGCGATGTAAACTGCGCTATTCAGGCAGGAGCAACCATCGCGGATTACGCCTCGAATGGTCTCGATTCCGGTACCAACCTTTGTGGTGGCTTCTCCTGTCCAACCGCGGCGTTCCCGGGACAGAACCCCATCCTGGGCGTAAACCAGATGCTGTTCCCGGCAGGACGTTCGCTCTATAACGCTTTCCAGACCTCGCTACGGGCCAATGTGCAACATCCGTTTGCAGGCGTCAAGGCCATGAACTGGATCGTCTCGTACGCACTCTCGCGCACGGACGGTTCAGCGCTCGATCTTGACTTTGTAAACACTGCGATCGACAACAACCATCCCACAGCGTTCTTCGGCCCGAACGGACTTGACCGTACGCACCAGTTCTCCTTTGGCGGAACTGTCGATGTTCCTCTCGGCCTGAGGTTCGGCGCCGTGGGTCACGTTTACAGCCCGCTGTCGCAGAGCATGATTCTGCCCGGTGCCGGTACCGGTGGCATTTTCCAGACGGACATCACCGGTGATGGATCTGGTGACGGCAGCGGCGTTTATCCGAACGGCGATCCGCTTCCCGGCACCACGATCGGCTCTTTCGGACGCAAGGTCAAGACGAATGATCTGAATGGCTTCCTGACCAATTACAACGCCAACGTGGCTGGCGGGGTGACCCCGGCCGGACAAACGCTGATCAACAATGGCTTGCTCACGCTTCAGCAACTGCAGGCTCTCGGCGGCGTTCTGCCGCAGGTTGCTTTGGCCCCGCAAGGTCAACAGGGCCTCGGCTGGCTCAAGACCTTTGATCTCAAGTTGAGCTATCCACGCAAATTCGGCGAGAACTTCACCGTTGAGCCGAGCGTTTCCGTATTCAACGCCTTCAACAATGCCAACTTTGACCTGCCAAGCAGCACCATTGGCCCCACTCTGAACTTGGTCACCGCTCAGTGCGATCCGAGCCAGCCTGCGGCAACCAACAACTGCAATGGCAGCGTCAATAGCACGACCAGCGGTAACCACAACCTCAACCGCGTCCTGCCCGGATCGGGCGTTTTCGACCTGGGTGCGCCACGCGTGGTTGAATTCGGCTTGAAGTTGTCCTTCTAGCTCTCGAACAAAATAGTCGTTGCTTTCGCCGCTGTGTTCGCAAGAACACAGCGGTTTTTCATTCTAGGGTCAGGAACCCTGCGCCATCTGTAAAGAGGACGGACAAAAACGGGTACATAGAATCTCTTCAGCCAGGCACATACAATCGTAATAATGCGGAACACTCCTTCATTAGCTCTTATCGTATTACTGTGGCTCTCATCGCCCTTCCTCTCGAGCCAGGAAAGCTCCAGCCAGACCTCTCGCCCAGCTCAGCCCGCTCAATCTGCCCAATCGACACCCACTCCTGCGGCTGAAGTCCACAAGCGGCGCTCCATTCCTGAAGTTGAAGATGCGATGGCCAAAGGACAGGACCTTCTTTTCAAAAAGCATGATGCCCACGCCAGCGTTGACGAATTCAAGCGCGCCGCCAAACTCGATCCCTGGTATGGGCAGGCCTATATGTTGCTGGGCCTCGCGCAAATGCAACTCCAGCAATGGAGTGACGCGCAGTGGGCCTTTGAAGAAGCCGCCAAAGTGGAGCCTGGAAATGCCAAGGCCTATCTCGGCGCAGGCTCCGCATTAAATGAACAAAAAAATTATCTGGAAGCACAGAAAGCGCTGCAGCACAGCCTGGAAATTCGTCCTGACTCAGCTGAAGCGCATTACGAATTGGCCCGCAGTTTATGGGGGATGGGCAAGTGGCAAGCCGCGGAACCGCATGTGCGCCAGGCGATTGCACTCAACAAAGACTATGCCGGGCCGCACGCGCTCATGGGCAACATTTATCTCCAGCAAGAGGACGCGGAAGCTGCTCTGGCGGAATTCCAGGAATGTCTGCGTCTCGATCCTGAAGGAAGTCTTGCGCCATCGGTCAAAGAGATTATTGCCCAATTAAAGAAAGCTCTTGGCAAAAGCTGAATCGTCTTGCGCGATATTCCGCGATGTTGAATAACTGCGGCTATCCCAAACAACGCTGGCGGTTTCCCGATTAAGCTGACGGCGCTAGGGTATTCATCTGAAGATTGTCTAGTATCCGCACTCAGAAGCACGATTACTTGCGTACCGCCAATTCCAGCCTGTTTTAAATCGTAACTATTTGGTAATATTTCTCCACAATTCACTGATTTTCGGGCCTGTTTTCCCTGCGGCTCCGCCACTAAAATGAGTTCCGCGGTCTTTCCAAAGCGACGCGAAACGCCCGGCCACAGGGCTTTGCCCATCATTACGTATTTTGAGTCTGACGCGCTCGCCGCAAAGTATTTCGTCGGCGTGCAGCGGTTTCGCCGTATGCTGTTCAACCAGCTTTCAGCCGACCACGCTGAGGCCGAAAAAATCATTCTGGTTTCCAAAGAAGACCTGGTGGAGCAGTACTACAACCACCTCCGCGTTCCTAATGCCAGAGTTTTGGCGCTGACAAATGCACGCTTCAGGGACCCACGCAATGACGGCGTGGTTTACGCCTACCTTCCTTCTGACGTTCCTGAACCGCTCCTGGAACGAATGGCTGACAACGCGCTCGACCACATTCATCTTGTGTACACGCGCCATGAAGTGAACCAGAAGCTGGCAGGCGCCAGCCAGGAAATCCACGAGCTCAATCAAATCGGGATGGCGCTTTCCGCGGAGCACAATCCGGAAAAGCTTCTGGAATTGATCCTCACCAAATCGCGCGAATTCACCAGCAGTGATGCGGGCTCGGTCTATCTGGTGGAAAGCACTGGCGAAGGCGGAAAGCCTCAATCGCTGCTGTATCCGCCCGGGCAATCAGGATCGCTCATGCCACCGCAGGCACCGCAAGAGCAGCTGCGCTTTAAGCTGGCGCAGAATGATACCGTCGTGGTGCCGTTCCGCGAAGCGGCCATGAGCATAAACGAAAAGTCGATTGCGGGATATGTCGCGCTGACCGGCGAGATCGTCAACATTGAGGACGCTTATCATCTCCCGCCGGACGTTCCCTATTCCATCAACCGCAAGTTCGACGAAGATTCTGGCTATCGCACCAAGTCGATTCTGGCCGTGCCCATCCGCAACCAGAAGGAAAAAATTATTGCGGTGCTGCAGCTGATCAATCCCAAGCGTGACTTTTCCGCGCGGCTTGATTCGCATGAGGCCGTTGAGCGCCATGTACTTCCTTACACGCCGCACCAGCAGGAAATTGTGCAATCGCTGGCCGGACAGGCCGCAGTCGCGCTGGAAAATAGCCAGCTGTATGATTCGATCCAGCGCTTGTTTGAAGGCTTTGTGCGTGCTTCCGTCACCGCCATTGAAACGCGCGACCCCGCTACCTCCGGCCACTCTTTCCGCGTAGCGAATCTTACCGTCGCTCTGGCCGAAGCGGTAGATCGCGCGGATAACGGCCCCTACTCCGGTGTCCGGTTCACGCGCGATCAGATGCGTGAATTGCGCTATGCCAGCCTGCTGCACGATTTCGGCAAGGTCGGCGTTCGGGAAGAAGTTCTGGTAAAAGCCAAAAAACTTTATCCCGCCCAGCTTGAAGTCATCCAGCAGCGCTTTGGGCTCGTCCGGCGCACTCTGGAAAATGAGAGCCTTAAAGCGCGCATGGATTTTCTCTTGAAGCAGGGAAGCGAAAAATTCCAAGCGACGCAAAAAGATTTTGACGCCAGTTTGGCCGAGCGGTTGCGCGAACTGAACGAGTACGAGGAAGCAATCATCTGGGCCAATGAGCCTACTGTCCTTCCCGAAGGCAATTTTGAACGGTTGCTGGACATCGCCAACCTTCATTATGAAGACATGAATGGGAAAAAGCGGCCCGTTCTGACCATGGACGAAGTCCAAATGCTTTCCATTCGCAAGGGCTCGCTCGACGAGGAAGAGCGCCTTCAGATTGAGGCGCACGTGGTCCACACCGTCAGTTTTTTGCAACAGATTCCCTGGACCAGCGAACTCCGCAATGTCCCGGAGATCGCCCGCGGCCATCATGAAAAGCTGAACGGCACCGGCTATCCCTACAGACTGTCCGCCCCGGAAATTCCCGTGCAGACCCGCATGATGACGATCTCAGACATCTTTGACGCGCTTGCGGCTGCCGATCGTCCTTATAAGAAAGCCGTATCGATTGAGCGTGCCCTTGAAATTTTGGATCTTTCCGTTCGGGACGGTGAACTGGATCCCGGACTGTTTGAAATTTTCGTCTTTGCCAAAATCTTTGACCGATGGAAAGTCGAGCCGCGCGCCTACTGAGTTTTGCACACCCCGAGCGGCAAAATTGCAGTAAACTCACAAATACCCATGAAAGAGTTTTACATTTCAGATTGTGTACGTTTTGAAAACCAGGTGATCACCGCCTCGTTTCTCGTCGTCTCAAAACAGGCCAAGCCAAAAAAGAGCGGCGAGCTTTATCTGGCACTGACACTGGCAGACTGCAGCGGCCATCTTGACGCCAAGATGTGGGACAACGTTGCCGACCATATCAACTGCTTTGAGCAGGATGACTTCGTAAAGATTCGCGGTCTGCTCAACAAATTCAACGGCCGCTTCCAGCTCACGGTGCACAAAGTCCGTTCCATGCAGGAGTCAGAGGTTGACTTTGCCGACTACCTGCCCCGCACCACTAAGGACATTGGCGAGCTTTGGCAGACCGTGAAGGATTTTGTGGATGGCTTCCGCGATCCGCATTTGCAGGCTCTGGTGCGCGCTTTCATTGCCGATCCTGAAATCGAGTTTGCTTACAAAAATGCCCCCGCAGCCAAAACGTTGCATCACGCATTTATCGGCGGACTGTTGGACCACGTTGTTTCGCTCTTCAAGCTGTGCGACCTGGCTTGCCGCAATTATCCTGACACGATTAACCGCGACTTGCTGCTGACCGGCGCATTCCTGCATGACATTGGCAAGATCCATGAGCTGACTTTTGCGCGTTCATTTACTTACACCACGCGCGGCCAGCTCTTGGGGCACATGATTATCGAGCTGGAAATGCTGCAGCAAAAAATCGCCCAGGTGCCGGGTTTCCCTCCGGAGTACAAGACGCTGATTGAGCACCTCATCATCAGCCACCATGGGAAGTATGAATTTGGCAGCCCCAAGATGCCCATGTTTCCTGAAGCGCTCATGCTGCATTATCTTGACGACCTGGATTCAAAAATGGAAAGCATGCGCGCGCATTTCCAGCGCGAACCGGGGGCCGAATGGACAACCTATAACGCCAGCCTGGCTCGTCCCCTGCTCAACTCAAAGAATTTTCTGGAAAAATTGCAGGCAAGCAACGGCGCTGCTCCAGCAATTCAGCCTGACGGGGTCCAGCCTGCCGCTGTCCAGTCTGACGCGGTACAACCTGAGGGTATTCTCACGGACAATGTACTAGAGAGCCCGAAAGCTGCTGCAGCGAAAGAAAAATAACTCTCACTTTGGGGCTATAATTCAGCAGACACACGCAAGTGTCTGACCTAGGGGGTCCCTTTGAAATCTACGTGCAAATTGTATGTTGTGGCGCTACTCGCGCTGTGTTTTGTCATCGGCTGTGCCAGTAAGCCGGCCACGCCGGCATCATCAACTGACAATCCCAACGCATCTGGCGACAATGCTGCCAATGGTGCCGCTGGCAGCAAATCGGCATCGGGCAAATCTGCCGCAAGTAAGCCCGCTCCGCAGACCATCACTATTCCTGCGGGCACGGTCATCACCGTGCGCCTGGGCGAAACGCTTAGTTCCAAGGAGAGCAGCGCCGGGCAGGGATTTTCCGCGACCGTTGCTGAGCCGGTGCTTGTCGATGGGAAGTCAGTAATTGAACGAGGCGCGGCGGCGCGCGGTACCGTTGTTGACGCTAAGAGCATGGGCCATTTCAAAGGCGGAGCGCTGCTGGAAGTGCGGCTCAGCTCGGTAAGTATCAACGGCAAGGAAACTTCCGTTGACACAGGCATGGTTGCTCGCTCGGTCTCGGGCAAAGGCAAGCGGTCGGCTGGCTTCATCGGCGGCGGCGCGGGCGCAGGCGCGCTGATTGGCGCATTGGCTGGCGGCGGTAAAGGCGCAGCCATCGGAGCATTGGCGGGCGGCGGCGCTGGTACGGCCGGTGCGGCTTTTACCGGCAACAAGGAAATCGTTCTCCCTGCGGAACAGCCGTTGACGTTCAAGCTCAAGCAAGCGATAGAAGTCCGCGAGTAGATCTTCCTCGTTCCATAGATAGTAAATGGGGATGCCGTGTGGCATCCCCTTTATGTTTTTTCCACGCGAGTTGTTCCTTCATTCGATCAGCGATACTGATTTCACCTCTGCAATCTGTGCCAGTCTCTTCAGCCGATAGGTAAGAATGCTGCCGGTCAGCTCCACGGTTCCCTTTCCTGTCTCTACGCTGAATCCTGCGAGCGCAAGTTTCTTGGCGACCGCCGAACCAGCCTCGGTCAGCTCAAGTTTGACCTTGACCACCTTGGACGATGGAGGATCGCACGTCTTGCCATCTGGCGTGGAGCCCGTGCTCGCGCACTGATAATAAGAAAGCAGGTCCGCGCTGAATTTTGGCTGGACCAGTTTGAGCGTGCTGTCCCACTCGGCTTTCTGTTTCGCATCGTAACGGTCTTTCATCCCAGTGAAGATTCCCGGCCCGTTGCCGGCCGGCGCTTCAGGATGCAGTTCTTTTCCTTCAATGGTGTGCGTGACCTGAGATGAGGACATATCAATCAGTGGAGCGTCAGCAGTGACCTCAACTGTCTGGTTGGTGCCGTAGCTGGGCGAAGGGGCGATAGTCAAGGCCTTGGGGGTTCCGAAGCTCCCGCCCGCGCCACCGGTATTTTGACCGCGGCTCCAGAATTGCTCTTTGAATTCGCCGCTTCCCGGCACGGCCAGCGGCGAAACGCCTTCCGGCAATTCAACCGGGACCTCAACCTTCACCGGCTTGCCGTCTGACACAACCGTCTTTTCTTCCACTGCCACGAACGATGTGAATTGCGTAGCCAGGCTGTGCTCCAGGCCGACCTGCACAATTTCTGCCTTGTATTTGGAATTGCCGGACTGTATGCCGTTCCAGTCCTGCGACATCAGGTCTTCCACCTTATGCCGCGCCCAGATTTTCTCCAGCGCCGCGTTGCCTGCGCCGGCCGACGAGAAATCCACCGGGATCGTGCGACTGTAATCGCCGGTTCCCTGATATCCCTTGATGGTGATCTTGCCCGTCGGACTTCCACTATACCGCCCGGTGATGATGATCGGCTTGGCGGAAAAGAGATCGCGCACGTCCTTGGGGTAGACATCGGTCACGGGCAATCCATGCCAATCAATGGCAATGTTGGTCAGCACCGGCGAATGCACACGCTCATAGAAACGGTCTGCGGCGGCCTGCGCTTCTCCCGGCGCGGTCACAAACTCTACGTCGCCGTGGCCTTCTTCCGCCATCTTGGTCAGCAAGAAGCGATTCACAGACGTTCCGATTCCGAACGAGAACACGCGAGCATCTGTGTGTTTCTTTATTTCTGCGATGATGGCGGCGTCGTTGCCGACATAACCATCTGTCATGAAGCAGACTACGCGAATCGGATCAGCTTCCATCGGCTTGTCCGCGCCTGCATCGTCGCCCAACGCCGTGCGGATGGCCTTCATCATCTCAGTCCCGCCGCTGCCGTATGCTCCGGCCAGAACTTCCTTCGCCTTGGCGACATTCTCCGGCGTCGCCGGTACCGGCTCAGGAAAAAGAATTCTGGTGTCGCCGGAAAAAGTGATCAGGTTAAAAGTTTCATCCTTGCGCAGATTGTCGAGCGCGCGCTGAATGGTCTTCTTCGCCGTATCGAGCGGGAAGCCCCACATAGAACCTGATGTATCGACGACAAAAATCAGCTGCCGCGGCACCAGCTCTTTTTCCTGCGGCCGGTCAGGCGGCTGCAGTATCAGCGTGAAGTATCCTCCGGTTTTGTCGGCGTGCGTCAGGATGGCGTCGCTAATGCCAGCGCCCGCGACTTTGTATTTCAGGATGAAGTCTTTATTCGGCGGTGCAGCCTGGTCCGCCAGCGTCACATGGTAAGAATCAGCGCCGGTCCGGTCGGCAAAAATTTTGTGCGACGTGGATTCAACATCGCCTACCGGAACACCTGCCGCCAGATTGACCTCCATCGATACATCGTGTCCAGCCGTGGCATCATCGGTGTGCACGCCCGCCACGGGAGGGCTGATGCGAGAAGCGTCCGGCACCTGATCACTGTTCGGCATGGTGCCATGGTCACCCGTGGACGTGGGATTGCCGGGTATGTAGCGCGGCCCCACCACCAGCGGAAATGCAAATTCATACGTGCCCGCTTCATACTTGAGCAGCTCAAGGACGGATAACTGTATCTGCACCGTGCCGTTGGGCGGAATGTTTGTGACCGACTGAGTGAAAATATTGGGGCGCTCCTGGTCCAGCAGCGCGGCCGTGTGGCCGGTGTTGCGCGCCTGCTCGTAGATTTTGCGCGCCTCATCGCGTTCCTTGATCACGGCGCGAATTTCGCGCTCGCCCACCGTCATGGTCATTCCATCCACGGCGCTGTCATGCGGCAACGGGAAGACGTAGACCGCTTCCACCACGTCCGGCAAAATGTTTTCAAATTCCTGCGTGACCTCGATGCGTGCGACAAAGCCGCTGATCTCTGTCTTGATGCCGGTATGTTTGAGCGGAACAAAGCCGGCGACTTTGCCGTCTTTGCCGATGATTTGTAGTTGGCTGTTTCCCTGGGGCTGGCCCGCAGCAGCATTCTGCGGATTCATAATGATGAGGACATAGAGCAAACACAAGGCCACCATAGCGGCCGTCGTTAAACGGGCTTTCATATTTACTCCTGCATTCTTGCAGGAGAACGATGAGAATCCAGAGTTCTTGCAGGAAATTTTTCGGTGAAAAGCCAATCTACGCTATGGAACTTTGAAGGTAATAACGGTGTCAAGCCTATCGGATTTTGCCATCCGGCGAACTACGAGCTTCCGATTTGCAGGATGGCTCTGCGTAGCCGCTCGTGCCTCACCAACAGTTGTTGGTAACGCTGCTCTGTCCTGGCAGACTTCGCTTCGATTATCGCGCGAAGGCCAGCTTTCTCCTCCGCCGACCATCGCGGTAGATCAGGCACAAGGCTGAGAACCGTGGCAAAATCGGCAAGCGCCGACTGCTCACGCGGTTTAAGCTCGTGTGGATTCAGATTGAGCAGGCGACCGAGTCGCGCGACAGCAGCTTTCCGTATGGCCTCGGCATTGCCATCAAAGTCCCGCACCATTCGTCTCTGCACTGCAAGCCCGATCTTGCGCGTGGAAAATCTGTCCCATGCTCCTCGATCAGCCTCGGGCAGTTCGTACACCACGTTCGCTTTGCTCAGCCGACGCAGTGTCGCCGCCGATGTCCGATACTTAGCGTTAGCCCGCACCTTCTTCTCTTCCGCCTGGGCCAGCTTCTCCAGCGCCGGGTCCATCGACCGGAACCCCATCTTGCGATAAAACCAGAACGCGCCTGAGGCAATCGCTTCTTCGTTGCCATCGCCAATCTGGTATGGATACACCGATATCGCATTGCTGCCGTGAAGTTGCCGCAGCAGCCGCAACGTTTGCGCGTAAATCCATGCGGTCTCGCCATCGCGATACGCGGGAAAAGTGTTGAAGCCAATCTCCGTCCACTCAAAGTGTGAAATGCATTCCACATAATTGATCGGCACGCCATTCTTCACCGTAAACCCGGCAAGATAGGCGCGCAGCGGCAGGCGCTTTTCAGGAGGCAGACCCCAGAAATAAATCTCCACGCCGCGCCCCGGATTGGCTTGCACGACCCATGCCGGATCAGCGTTGGCGGTTCCGTACAGTTCGCGATAGCGAACGCCTGTAGCTTCTTTCACCAGATCAAGCGCCTTCTCCGCGTCGCGCGACGGCAGCACCTTCATGGGCAAGCGCGGCTTGGCTAACTCTTGCGCCAATGACACCTGGCGGCGCTGGATCAGCGGCTCGCGATGAAAATAGAAACCCCTGACCGGCTTGCGTGACAGCGTGCGCGACGCGCTGGAACTGCTCATGTCCCAGCGCACCATGATCTCCAGCGAGTCATAGAGCGCGGCCTTTTCTTTTTGGCTTAACGGCAGCCGCTGGAATTGCCGGACCAGCCACGGCAACTCATCCTGCCTGCCGCGCGCCGCCTTGAGCCAGTCAAGATACGGCACATTGGCTTCCGTCAGCGAATCTTCTTCCATCAGCGGAAAGAAGCGCGACCAGATCACCGCGCGCTGCGTCTCGCGCTCATAGTCTTCCCATTGAATGGAGATGGATTTAGCGTGGCGCTCCACCAGCCAGCAAACCATGGAATAACTGAACGTCGCCTCGACCACCGTCCCCGCGATGCCTACGACTTCTTCGGGCGCAAAGTCATCAGCGTCCCCGTCGGCGGCCAGAACGGCTTTGACCCTGGGTTCAAACTGTTTTAGCAGTCTCTCCGCTAACCGCAAAACATTTGGCCCTGAAGGAAATGCGCGGAAGAACAAAAGCAGATCATGAAAACGAATCAGCGATTGCGCGTCTTTGCCGAACGTGACGCGGCCAGCGGCGCTAAGCACGCGGACAATTTCCCGCTCCTTGATTGTGCCGATCTGCGTTCGCGCCTGTTCCAGCCTATTGAGCAGCCGGGCTGTGTTTTTATTTTCCATTCAGTACTCAACAAAGCTTTTACCGCAAAGGACGCGACGGACGCAAAGTAAATCGGGAATCAGATCATAAGGCCATTGGGATTATCCAACAAAATAAAAATCCAACACCTTTGAAACACGGAGGGAAGGAGGAATCGGGGACCAACCCGCACTGGCTTGATTTTCTCCGCGGCTCCGTGCCTCTGTGTCTCAGTGGTAGGTTTTGCTTTCCGATCTCCGATCACAAGAGGTAATCACCGCGATACACGAGCTTCCCATCGACCATGCGGGCCTCTTTGGTTAAGGCGTGTGGCTTGGGCGGCTTTAGGTCCATGATGTGCAAGACAGTATGCCCGCGCGCCACCAGATAGTCTGAGACCAGCATGCGATGGCAGCGAAAATAAAGCTGCTCGGCGCACATGATGGCGGTATTCGCTTTCGCGGCACGTTCCACCAGCCGCGCAATGGCCTGCGCGAATTTGTCTGACAGCATGTAATCGGCGTAGTTGCGGAATGACGGATTGCGCAACGCAATGTTGGGCGATTGGTCCGGCGGCATCTGCTTGCCGCGTCTTCCGCCCAGATCTTTTTCCCATACGTATTCGCAGCCAATCTCTGGCAGCCACAGCTCCAGGTGCTCACGATTGAAATGCGGGTGGCGTCGCGACATGGGAAAAGCGCGAATATCTTCCAGCACGTGAATATCATGCGCCTGCAGAAGGGAAGAGAAATTGGCCAGATCGCGCGTGGAGTGCCCAATGGTAAAGATGGTGGTCACGGTTAGATTTTATTGGATGCGAAGGCAGTTATTTACAATGGCTGGGCATGCATCCTCTTCTGCTTGAAACCGCGCACCGTCCCATTGCCATGCCCAGCCGGCCATGGGTAATGAAGCAGAAATGGCATGACCTGCTCTTTGCCCACTGGCCGCTTTCGCCAGACAGTATCCGGTCGCTGGTCCCACAAGAACTCGAGCTCGATCTCCGCGACGGCGCCGCCTGGGTTGCGGTTGCGCCATTCTGGATGAGCGGCATCCGCGCTCGGCTGGCGCCGCCTTTGCCGTTTCTTTCAAAATTCTGCGAGCTGAATGTGCGGACGTATGTTCGCTATCAAGGCGTTCCGGGAGTTTATTTCTTCAGCCTCGACGCCGCGAGCCTTCCCGCTGTGCTGGGCGCGCGCGCCACTTACAAGCTGCCTTATTTTCATGCTGCCATGCTGGTCCGTTCGTCGGGCGAGTCGTTTGAATACACCAGCAGCCGCCTGCAACAGCCTCGTCCGGCAAACTTCCATGCGCGCTATCAGCCAACTTCTACCGCACGCGTTCGCGACAAAGATTCAATCGAAGCTTTCCTCACCGAGCGCTACTGCCTTTATACCGTCGATAAGGGCCACGTGCTTCGCGCGTACATCCATCATCTGCCGTGGCAGTTGCAGGATGCCGAAGCGGAATTTGACATGAATACCATGGCGCAAGCTTCCGGCATCCATCTACCCGATACAAAGCCGCTGCTACATTTTTCCCGAAACCTGGAAGTGCTGATCTGGTGGCCGGAAAAGATCGGATAGAGATTAAGAAGCTTCTTTTTTGCTGGCTAACATGTCTTTTTTGTGGGCATAATGTCGAACCAATTTCCTTTGCAGGAGCAAAATTATGGGCGGCCTTGGCCTGTCATCACCTCGTCCTATTGATCCGTTGCCAACCGCAAGCGCCGCAGCGCAGGCGGAAACCACAGCGGCATTGCACAAGGGAGCAAACTGGCTATTCCTGATTGGCGGCTTGTCCGTGGTCAACACGGTGAGCCTGATCAGCGGCAGTACGTGGCTGTTCCTCGGAGGACTCGGTGTAACAGAACTTGCGGCGGCCATCGCCATGCAATTCGGCACCAAAGGCCAGCTCATAGGATTGTTCGTGAATCTCTGGGCCACCGCATTCTTTGTGGTTCTGGGATTTTTTGCCCGCAAAGGACAGAAATGGGCCTTCATCACCGGCATGGCGCTTTACGCGGCGGACGCCCTGGTAGTTTTATTTCTCCAGCAGTGGCTCATGGTGTTGTTCCATGGATTCGTATTCTTTCGGCTTTACCAGGGATATTCAAGTTGCAGCGAACTTCATGCATTTGACAAGCGCAGCCCCGCAATGGAAATGCCGACCGGATCCTGAATCCGATTCAACGTAGTTTTCGTTGAGTAGCGATAGGAGACGTGTCAGCGAATTGCCTAGTTCGCCGGATAAGCGTTCTAAATCGTGGCATTCGGCTTGGCCATGCCCAGCAGAATCTGGAACAGCACCAGCCAGCGCTTCAGGCTAACGGTGATCAAGAAGTTTTCTTTAGCGTGCGCTCTGCCATTCTTGCCTAGTTGCGCGGCAAATTCCGGATGCGTTAGCAGGTAGCGGATCTGGTAGGCGCAGCCTTCTACGGAATGCACCAGCACACCCGTAAGTTTGTGGACTATTTGCGTGGTAATTCCGCCGACAGCTCCCGCCACCACGGGTTTTTCTTTCCATAGCCCCTCAGTCACGGTAAGCCCAAAACCTTCTTTCAGTGACTTCTGCACGATTACGGTGGAAGCACGCTGCAGCGCATTGATTTCCAGCGCAGACCACGGCGGCAAATTCAGGATGATAATATCCGGGTCGTCGCCTGCCGCCTCCATCACCTCCTGGAGCACAACGGCTCCTTCGGGGTCATCCGATGCGCCACCGCCAGCCAGCACCAACTGGCAATCCACATATTTCTTCACCAGCTTGTAGGATTCCACCACGCCCACAGGGTCTTTCAGACGGTCAAAGCGGGAGATCTGGGTGATGACCGGGCGCGAACGATCAATACCAAAGTCGTCGCAAACCTTGTTGATGTACTCTTCAGGAAGGTCTTTGTTTTTTTCTGAGAGCGGATCGATTGAAGGATAAAAAAGATACTGCGGCCTAGCGAGTTGCCGGGTAAATGACGGCGCTGAAAAGATCGTCGCATCATATTGCTCCACCAGCGGCTTCAAGAAGTCCCAGACTGCTGAATGCGGATTGGAAAGATCGATGTGGCAGCGCCATATCCACTTCCCCTGCTCCGGCGATTTCGAGCGGACCAGCCCCACAGGCTGCGGATCATGGATCACGATCAGGTCTTCGTTAAATTCCATGCGCTTGCGGTTCTGCTCGCTATAAGCCATGAAGATGTCTTTGATCTGCTGCGTCAGGTTGTATTCGCCGCCGTGCAGCGCATTGTGGAAGCCTTTAGTGACCTCAAAAAAGTCATTCCCACCGGTGATCACATCCCAGCGCGTGCGAACTTCAAGCTCGTTCATCAAAGGAATTAATCGGTTCAGGATTTCCGCCACGCCTCCGCCCACCGCCGTGGAATTCACCATCTTGGTCGTTTTGCCGCGAAGATGCCGCGCGAGAAACCGAATTTCATCCAGTTCCGGCTTGCCGATGATCGGCTCATAATCTGCAAACCGCGGCGGAGCAGGCATTGGAGGCTGCTCTGTGCTGATGCGTGGATGCCTGCGGCGCTCAATAAAATGCGCCGGCAAATCCGTCTGACGGAAACGACGTTCAATGCTGGGTAACGACGCTGGCACTGGATCCATCACCCGGTTTTGTGCGCCTTCTGGCTCTTGATGTTCCTGCTGCCTGGGATCCCCGTTTTTCGTGCCCTCGTCGATCATTACCGTCTGCCTCGGATTCTTGTCCTTCATCCAACGCTCCCAAACTCTGCTTCACCCCTGCATGAGCCGATTGCCGCCATTCACTTTAGTCCATTTGCTCACTTATTCACGGCTCATTTCTGTCTCAAGAACTTTCAGAATGCCGCGGCGTACCTCTTCCAACGTTGAGGTATAAATATCAATTCTGTTGATCTTGTCCGCCGCCTGGGGCAGGTCCAGTTCTTTCTCCAGCCAGATGGAAAAATCGTTGCTGTTTAGCTTGAGACGCAGCCGCGCATCGATAAAGTGGTAGTAGATGGCGTGAATGCTGACTTTATGCAACCCGTCAGCAAACTCTTCCAAATTGCGGGCGATATACGGCGTAGGCACCACCACCAGGTCCGAGGCCATGACGTAGAACGGCTCCATAGCTACACGCGTGGCAGCTCGCGAATTCTTCTGCAGATAACTTTCAATGATATGGATCAGGCGCTCGCGCAATGTGGCAATCGAAGTAAATTCCCGAACGTCAATCGAGGCCAGCCGCTCTGCGAGCTCAACCTCATTGCAGGAGGCAAAAGCCCAGTGCGAAAAGTCATTGGAAAAGCCGGAGCTAATAAAGTGGTGCTCTGCCAGCGTCTGGAAGGTGTGCTGAAAAATAGTTGATTCCGGGCATGTGCGTATCGCTTCCAGCAACTCCATCAGCGTGGTCGCCTTTTCGCATCCGACCCGCAGCAGGTGGGCCGCGGAGTTGAAATAAAAAGGCGAACGCGCCCAGCGGGGCGTGGTTGTGGGCAACTTGGGTGCGGTGGCCATAGGGATCTCCTCATGCCTGGGACGCATGCCCGAATTCTTAGACTGAGAGTGTTTGGATGCCCGGCTTACAAAGGCTGTTGCGTCTTGCATCAGCTTTTCAGGAAGAGAATCTTAATGGCGGCGAATTCCGGAAGTGGGTGGCGCGAATAAAAATGAGAAACCGATTCCGATCAACATCATCCAGCCCAGATTGCCGCGGGCTGATTCGTCTGTTACCAGAATGTTTCCCATCGGACTGAAAAGGAAGCTGGCAAAGATCAGGGCGGCAGCTACCGTACCAAGCACTCCTGCACGCGATCCGAACAAACCGGCAATGATGAGTAGCACCACCGTGAAAATGAGGGGAGCAAGGTTCCTCCATGATTGGCCATTGGCTGCAGCGCTTAAAGCCAAAGCAGCCAGCGCACAGACCAATCCGCCAATGGCCGCATCCATCAGCGGAATTGTCCAGAGCTTTCCAGCTGCTGTTTTCATCACGCGCTTGTTGATTAGATGCGTCACCTGCATGCGTCTTTATCCCTTGGAAATATGATGACAAAAGGCGGGGTTGCTGTGGGAAAAATCGAGAGCTGGTTGCCGGAATTCGAGAGTACGGTTCAGTGAACTGTTTCCAATGCACACGTATGTGCAAATAGCTGCGGAGAGTTCGAACAATTCGTCGGGCTATGGGTTTTGGAATCCAGCAGCTACTCTGAATTTGGCTCGCAATCCCGCATCGTATAGATTTAAGGTTTCGCGGGCCCTGCACAATAATTCAGTTCAATGCATACTGCTGATCCATTTCTTTTTCAGCTGTTTTTCATCTTCGTGTGGGCCAAGCTCTTTGGTGAAGCCTTTGAGAGGATGCATCTCCCCGCTGTTCTGGGCGAGATTCTTGCAGGTGTGCTCCTGGGACCCTATGGCGCGCGCCTGGTAGTTCCCACTGACGCGATCTATGCCATTGCCGGAATCGGCGCCATCTTTCTTCTATTTACCGTTGGCCTGGAAACGCAGCCTAAAGACCTGATCAGCGTGGGCCGTACGTCGCTGTCAGTCGCGCTGGCCGGGGTTGCGGTGCCATTTGTTTTCGGCGTCTCCTACATGTTGTTGCGCCATCACCCCACGCATGAAGCAGTGTTTGTGGCGGCCGCCATGGTTGCCACCAGCGTTGGCATTACAGCGCGTGTGCTGGGGGATATGAATCTGCTGCAAACGCTTTCAGCCCGCATAATCCTGGGCGCTGCCGTTTTTGATGACGTATTGGGAATGATTGTGCTGGCCGTGGTGGTTGGTTTGGTTTCTTCCACCGGATTGGAATGGGCGCAGCTTCTCATCACCGCGATTGAAGCCATCGGTTTTGCGCTGCTCATGATGTTCTACGCGCCACGCGTCGTTAAACGTATGGAGCCGGGCATGGAACGCATGTCCACGCAGGATGCGCCGTTGATCATTGCTCTTGCCATCTGCCTGGGACTTTCTTATGCCGCGGTGAAGATCGGCATGGCAGCAATCATCGGAGCATTTTTTGCGGGCCTGGCATTTGCCGAATACTCGCCGCGATGGAACCTGCGGTCGCGCGTTTTTTCCATCAATGAATTTCTGGCGCCTTTTTTCTTTTTCAGCATGGGAGCCAGGATGAATATGTCGGTTTTTGATAGCAAGCTGTTGGTCTCTGCCGTTGTGATCTCGTTGCTGGCAATCATCTCTAAATTGGTCGGCTGCGGCCTGCCGGTCTTGCACTCCGGCTGGCGGACCGCCTTAAAGGTCGGGATCGGCATGGTTCCCCGCGGTGAAGTCGGGTTGATCGTTGCCCTGGTGGGATTGCAGATGAATATCGTCTCCGAATCAGCCTATGCGCTGGTCATCTTCATGACCGGAATCACTACGCTGGTAGCGCCGCCGATTATGAAACTGGTCTTCCGCGATGAAGCTACGTTGGAACCTGCCCAGGTAGAGCGACGAAGCACCGCCATGTAAAAACTAAAAAAGGCTGGCCAAAGGGTTGGGGGGCCAGTGGTCAGCTTTCTATGATTGCCAATGGTCTTCGCAAAATGACCTCCGCAAAAGGGTCATGGGTCAACTTGGTGTGCAGGGCGCGATTCGGAATCCCAATTGTGTTCTGGGACCTGCTGAAATGCGCCTTTCCAGTTAACGATGAGCCAATATAGGCTGCATCCGGCAACAATGATGTGACACCCGTCACACAATGCAAGGTGTGGTGGAAGCCCCGCGCGTCGGAGGCAATCGCATATAATTTGCAGTTAACTTTTGCCGATGGAGACAAACCCAAAATGCCAGGAGTAATGGGCCGTATCGCGCTGATCACAGGAGCTTCCCAGGGGATTGGCCGCGCTTGCGCGCTAGCGCTGGCTGAAGGCGGCGCTTTGATCGCGCTGGCGGCACGCAGTGAAGAGAAGCTGGCTGCGGTGGCAAAGGAAATCATCGACAAAGGCGGTCAGGCAGCCACGTTTCGCATGGACGTGAGCAATGAAGCGGAAGTTAAAAGCGCAGTGAAAGCCGTGATCGAACGGTTCGGCAAAATAGAGATTCTGGTCAACAACGCCGGCGTGACCAAAGATACGCTGTTGATGCGGATGAAAAAAGAAGACTGGGACTCGGTCATCCAGACCAACTTGAGCGGCGCTTTTTACACCACGCAAGCCGTGATCGGTTCAATGCTAAAGCCGCGCTGGGGACGGATTATCAACATTAGCAGCGTTTTTGGGCAGACCGGCCAGGCGGGCCAGGCAAATTATGCGGCGTCGAAGGCAGGGATTATCGGTTTCACGATGGCAATTGCCCGCGAAGTGGCTTCACGAAATATCACCGTGAACGCCGTTGCGCCCGGATACATTGAAACAGCCATGACGGAAGGACTCTCCGCGGAGTTGAAGTCCAAAGTGAATGAGGCGATCCCGCTGGGCCGCGCCGGGACTGACATGGAAGTTGCCCACGCGGTCCGCTTTCTGGCCTCTGAGGAAGCAAGCTATATCACCGGCCATGTGCTCAAGGTGAATGGCGGAATGCTGATGGGCTAGTGGACCCCATATTGCGTGAACAGAAACCTGTTCTTGCTGCCCTGCTCTGCGGATTCGCCATAGTTCTGGCGTGGTCCGCTATCCATCCGCATGATTACTTCACGTGGGTGCTGGAAATATTTCCGGCGATACTGGCACTGGCAGCGCTGACCATTACTTACCCTCGATTTCAATTCACCTCGTTCGTCTATCTGCTCATCACGCTGCATGCCTGCATTCTCTTTGTGGGTGGGCATTACACCTACGCTGAAGTGCCGCTGTTTAACTGGATTCGCGATCATTTTCACCTGGCGCGAAACGATTATGACCGCGTGGGGCATTTTGCCCTAGGCTTTGTTCCGGCATTTGTGGCGCGCGAGGTCCTGCTGCGGCAGAAAATTGTTTTGAAGCGCGGATGGCTCTTCTTCATCGTATTGAGTATCTGCATGGCCGTGAGCGCGGCATATGAGTTGCTGGAATGGCGGGTTGCAGTGGGAACCGGATCAGCGGCGGACGCTTTCCTTGGCACACAGGGCGACCCGTGGGACACGCAAGAAGACATGGCGACGGCAGCCATTGGCGCGTTGACGGCCCTGTTATTTTTCTCCCGCTGGCATGACCGGCTTATCGGCCGGATAGAAGCTAAAAAGGCCGCGCGGCAAGCGGCTGGATGAGTTTTGAGATGTTTACCATCGTACAAGCCGAAAGCCCGGAACACGTCGCCATAGCACGCCAACTTATCGAAGAATATGCAGCCTGGCTGGAATTCAAGCTTTGCTTCCAGGGCTTTGAAGAAGAGATGCAGTCAATGCCGGGCAAGTATGCGCCTCCGGCAGGCCGGCTTCTGCTGGCGCTGTGGGACGGGAAACCGGCAGGCGTGATTGCACTGCGTCCTCTGGAAGAAGCGGGTTTGTGCGAAATGAAGCGGCTTTATGTGCGGCCTGAGTTTCGCGGCCATCACATTGGCCGGGTGCTAGCGAAGCAGATCATCCGTGAAGCGGCTGAAATCGGATATTCGCGGATGAGGCTGGACACCGTTGCCGGCCAAATGGACTCCGCGATTGCCATGTATCGCGAACTGGGATTTAAGGAAACCGATCCCTATTACCGGACGCCGGTAGGACATACGTTGTTTATGGAATTGGCATTGACCCGCACGCAGGCCACTGCGTAAATGGAGCAGTAATTCCGCTCCCCAGATTGATGTCAAAGTGGTAAATATACGGTTTTTACCGTAGCGGGCGATCATGGTCTGCATCATAGCGGCCACGATTGACCATGCCCATCTTTGAGAAATACAAGTTTACGAATCGTCAAAACCTTCTGCTGACAAAAAATGTTCTTGCAGAAAGTTGCTTATCTGGTTACTATCCAAGCACCCCGGGAACGAATGATCAAAGAGCTGGTCCCAGCAATGAATATCGGCGAAACAATCAGGACTTATCGGCTGCAAAAGGGCATGTCACAGGGTGACATTGAGAAGCGCACCGGGCTTTTGCGCTGCTACCTTTCGCGCGTGGAAAATGGCCATACTATCCCTTCACTGGATACACTTTCCAAAATTGCCGGAGCCATGGAACTGCCGCTCGGCCAGTTTTTTGCCGACCATTTTTCCAACGGCAACACCAAACATCTGCCGCCGCTAACAGAAGACGAAGTGCGTTTTCTAACCCAGATACGCCGCTACTCCATGGGCCTGAATGACAGTGATCGCAAGCTGGTACTGGCCATGGTAAAGAAGATGGCGGCTGGGGCGGGGAAGTAATAGCTGGCGAGCCGTTGCCGCAGATTTCCGCTGATAAACGCAGATAAAAAACTCAGCCGCGATTTTCGCGAATTAACACGGATCACAACCTGAATTTGATTCGCGTTGATTCGCAGTTCCTTTTGGCGGTTGCCACATGCTAGCTGCTCTGGCTGACTCCTGAATGCTGACCGCTAAGTGCTGCTACGCTGCCTTGCTCGCCTCGCTTAGGGCCAGCACTGCCAGTTCCAGTCGGTCGCGTGCGCCGGTCTTGGTAAAGATGCTTTGCAGATGGCGCTTGACGGTGTTTTCGCTGATGGTGAGTGCTTCGCCGATATCTTTATTCTTCATCCCGCGGGCTACGTGATACGCGATCTGGCGCTCACGGGTGGAAAGGCGGCTCATGGTATTGGCAGAAGTTTTGGATTCCGCCGTCATGGTGGTAAGGACCTGCTGGGCCAATTCATCTGAGAATGCCAGTTCGCCATTGGCCACGGTACGGACAGCCGTAAAAAGTTTTTCCGGGCCATCACTCTTAAGCACCAGGCCCCGCGCGCCCAGCTTTACCACCTGGGCGTAATCAAGTTCATTGTCTGAGCCGGTAAGCACCACGGCGGCCACCCGGCTTCCTGCTCGATCCAGAGTACGTAGGACTTCAAAGCCATCGCCTTCAGGCATAAAGAGGTCCAGCAGCAACACGTCCGGCTGGTGCTCTTTCACAATCGCCAGGGCTTCCTGGCCATTGGAAGCGCGCCCTTCCACGACAAAATCGGGCTGTGTGGAGAGCAATGCGGCCAGCGATTCGCGCAAGACGGTGTGGTCGTCTGCAATAACGATCCGGGTTCGATTTTTAGCCACGACCTTAGGAAGCATGATTAATCCTTTTGTATGACTCTTTCTTAGATGCAATCCAGAGGGATGATGAAATGCCCGGTTCTTAGGTTGGCTGAATTCGCTGGAAAATCGGCAATGCGGAATTCCAGCCTCATTCGGGGGCGTCATGTCGTTGGCAAAGTACCCCAGTGAGGGTCTGCGGACTGTACCTTGAGCACATAGGAGCGGCCCGGTGGTCTATGGTATATTCCGCGTAAATGCTCCGCTTGGAGCGAATCCGACCCCTAAATGGAGCGGCCACTTTGGCGATTGACGAAGAACTTAACCTGCTCGAAGATCAGCTGCGCCGGCTGAAGATTGAGTACGACATGTACTTTGGCGGGGGCTCCAAAAAACCGCCGGCGGACGTCGAGTGGAAGGTCAAGAACCTGCTCAAGAAGTTTTCTGATGGCAATCGCATGAATTACGCTCAGCGATTCCGCTATACCACTATCCAGCAGCGCTACGCCCTCTATAACGCTCTTTGGCAGCAAAAGCTCGTGATCAAGGAAGAAGGATACCGCCGCCCACAGGATGCAGTGTTGGGAATCCAGGGCCTGCGAACAGACGAAGAGCATGAGGCGCAAAAGGCCATGAAACACCATGGCTCTGCAAGGGAAGACCGGCCATTCAGCATGTCAGTCTCTGATGGTGCTGACCATACCCACGTGGAATCACTTTTTCAGGCGCTTACTGAAGCCCGCCAGAAGACCGGCGAGAAAAACGCCGCCAACCTGGACTCATTCAAGAAATTCGTGAAACAGAAAACCGCCCAACTGCAAAAAGAATACGGCTGCAAGGCCGTGGAATATACCGTCGAGTTGCAGAATGGCCAGGCAAAGCTGAAGGCCAAACCAAAGGCGTAATTATTTATCCGCGTCTGCGCTTATTTCTTGCCCGTATAGCTCACTCTCCAGATTATTTTGGAACCGTCATCGCTTACAAAGACCGATCCATCATTTCCCACGCAGATTCCAACAGGACGTCCCCAGACATGGCCATCTGCTGTGACAAAGCCGGTAAGAAAGTCTTCGTAGTCGCCAAGCGCTTTGCCATTTTTTAGCGGAACGCGTATTACTTCATAGCCCGCGAGGCGGCTGCGGTTCCATGAGCCGTGTTCTGAAGCGAAAACATCACCGCGATATTCTTCAGGAAACTGCTTGCCTTCATAAAAAGTCATTTCCAGAGAGGCAAAGTGCGGCTGCACGAGCACGTCCGGGACAATGACCTTGTTTTTCAGTTCAGGATGCTTCCCCTGGTGCCTGGGGTCCCAGTGCGGACCAATGTAATACCACGGCCAACCGTAAAATCCGCCGTCTTGCACGTGGGTAATGTAGTCAGGAGGGAGCAGATCGCCCAACTCGTCGCGCTCATTCACTGATGCCCATAATTCGCCGTTCTCAGGTGAGACAGCGATCCCGACCGCGTTGCGCAAACCATAGGCATAGACGCGCATACCGCTGCCGTCAGGATTGAACTCCAATATGTCAGCGCGGTTCTTCTCTTCTGGATGCGTATCAGGATCGTCATTGTTGGAATGCGATCCAACGGAGACGTACATCTTTTTACCGTCTTTTGAGAAGGCGATGTCACGCGTCCAATGGCCCCCGCCACGCAAGCGCCCTCCACCGGAAAGGTCCGCGATCTTCTGTGACGCACCGCGGGCTTTCATGTCGCCCGAATGGTAGGGAAAGCGCACGACGGAATCTGTGTTGCCGACGTACACCCATTCCGGATTTTGTCCCGGCGGAAAGAATGCGATTCCAAAGGGCTGTTTCAGCCCGCTGGCAAAAACCTCTGTCTGGGCTGCCTTGCCGGCTTTGCCTATACCGCGAAATACTTTGATTTCACCCTGATGACTTTCCGCCAGAAAGATGTCACCGTTTGGTGCGGTGCGAATTTCGCGGGGATAATCGAGGCCGTCTGCATAAAGCTCTACTTTGAACCCGGTGGGCGCCAGCGGCCTGGCTCCGCTTGGACGCGCCACCATGTCCGGGCCGTTATCGACGGAGGTGGTTGCGTGCGGCGCAGGTAGATCGGCTTCGGTAATCCTGCGGAACGTGCCGGGTTTCTGGTGTGTCCAGTCGGCAAATGCGGCAGATCCTGTAAGAGGATTCTCTTTGGTAGCACCGGTGGATTGTCCGTATGAGCTGCTTGATAAAAGGACCATGGTGGCGATGGCGAGGATCGATGAGACTTTGTTGGATAAAACTTTTAGAAATAATTGGCAGTGAAGCATTTGTATCTGTCGTTCCATAGCCAATGAGATGCTTTAGCGGTGGCATTTGCGGCAAAGCTTTCCGCTGCTATTCAGGTTGGGGCTCCGGTTGCGCGCACTCGTTTCGCGCTGATACCTTATTCTTTAGTCCTTCATCCCTCCCTGAGGAACAAAGTGCCCAAAATTCAGCGTGCAATCCTGAGCGTTACCGACAAAACCGGGCTGGTGGAGTTTGCCCAAAAATTGGCAACCCTGAAAGTGGAACTGGTCTCCACTGGAGGCACGGCCAAGCTGCTGCGCGAAGCCGGCATCACCGTGAAAGACATCTCCGATCTCACCGGTTTTCCTGAGATGATGGACGGGCGGGTCAAGACGCTTCACCCCAAAGTTCACGGCGGAATTCTGCATATTCGCGGCAATGCCGGACACGTTGCCGCAGCCAAAGAGCACGGCATACAACCGATCGACATGGTGGTGGTCAACCTCTACGCTTTTGAGAAAACCGCATCCAAACCGGGGGTCCGCTTTGACGAAGTAATCGAGAACATCGATATCGGCGGGCCGTCCATGGTGCGGTCGGCGGCAAAGAATTTTCGCGACGTGGCCATTGTGACTTCGCCCTCGGACTACCCGGCCATCGCGCAGGAAATGTCCAGCTCCGGCGGGGAACTCGGGCTGCCGACGCGCTGGCGTCTGGCGCAAAAAGCTTTTGCTACCACAGCCGCGTATGACAGCGCGATTGCAGCGACACTCGGCAGCACTTCACTTAACGGCGATAGTAAAGACTTTCAGCTTCCACAAACCGGCACACCGGTTGGGGCTGATTTCCCCTCAGTTCTGCGTTTTTCATTGAACAAAGCTATGGACCTGCGCTATGGAGAGAATCCGCACCAGCGCGCGGCCATGTATTCCGATGGCTCAGACGCTGGCGTAGCTAACGGGAAGCAGTTACAGGGCAAAGAATTATCGTTCAACAACATTGTTGATCTGCAAGCCGCATGGGACTTGGCGCAGGAATTCGAAGAAACTGCATGCGCCATCATCAAGCACACCAATCCTTCAGGCTGCTCCACGGGCAAGACACTCGTAGAAGCCTATATGCGCGCCAAGGAAACCGATCCGGTCTCGGCGTTCGGCGGTGTGATCGGCGTGAACCGTGTAATCGATGGCGCGGCTGCGGAAGAGATGGCCAAGCTTTTCGTCGAAGCCATCGCCGCGCCGGGCTATTCACCGGAAGCCAAAGAAAAATTTGCCGCCAAAAAGAACCTGCGTCTGGTCGAGGTCAAGCCAAGTGCGCAAAAGTTTGCCATGAAGCAGGTTTCCGGCGGCATGTTGGTGCAGGATGCCGACGTTCGTCCCTTGACCCAGGCAGATCTCAAGGTCGCGACTACGCGCCAGCCCACCCCGGAGGAAATGCGAGCGCTACTGTTTGCCTGGAAAGTCTGCAAACACGTGAAGTCCAATGCCATTGTGTACGCCCGGGACGGTCAGACTGTGGGCGTGGGGGCGGGCCAGATGTCGCGGGTGGATTCATGCAAGATCGGCGCTATGAAAGCGATCTTACCTTTGCAGGGCACGGTGGCAGCTTCAGACGCCTTTTTCCCATTTCCGGACGGCGTGGAAGAGATCGCCAAGGCCGGTGCTACGGCCATTATCCAGCCGGGCGGATCCATGCGCGACCACGAAGTAATCGATGCGGCGAATCGTCTGGGGCTGGCAATGGTGCTCACAGGTGTCCGCCACTTCCGTCACTAGTCAAGAATTGTAATCTGCTGCCGAAAGGGTGGAACTAAGGTCTAGAATTAGATGAGGGTGAATAGTCGTCACCGAAAATGGCGTCTGTGCATCCAATTAAGAAGGTATTTCGGTTCGCTCTATGACTTTCATAAAAACTCGCATTTTTCTCCCCGGGCTGCTTCTGCTCACAACCGCCAGCTTTGCCCAGCAGAACCCGCCAAAATCTCAGGCTCCTGCAAAATCAGCGCCAGCAAAAAAAGACTCCGCGCCCACGCAGCAAGCACCGGCAGATAAGTCCAAGACACCGGACCAGCCCAAAGCGGACAAGAAGCCTGACCAGGCTGCCGCTTACTATCATTTCTCTCTGGCGCACATGTATGAAGAAATGATGGCGATGTACGGACGTTCCGAATTCGCCACCAAGGCCATTGAAGAATACCGGCTGGCTATTGAGAATGCTCCTTCCTCAGAATATTTGAATGCTTCGTTGGCAGAGCTGTACGCCAAGACCGGACGCATACGGGATGCGGTGCTGGAAGCGCAGGACATTATTAAGCGCGATCCTAACAACCTGGAAGCCCACAAACTTCTGGGACGAATTTATCTACGGTCCTTGGGCGACTTGCAGCCCGGAACACAATCACGTGAAGTGCTTAGCCTTGCCATTGAGCAATATGAAGCCATCACCAAGATTGAGCCCAAGAATGCGGACAATCACCTCTTGTTGGGCCGGCTTTATTTTTTGAACAAAGATGCCGTGAAAGCGGAGAGTGAATTTAAGTCTGCGCTCAGTCTTGATCCCAATTCAGAAGAAGCCATCACCAACTTGGCCTATCTCTATAACGACGAGGGCGCAAACAACAAGGCTGCGGAATTATTGAAAACCGTGCCGGAAGGCCAGCGCTCGGCAAAGATTTATTCTGCTCTGGGAACCACCTATGAGCAGCAAAAAGATTACAAGAATGCTATCGCTTCTTTCCGGCAAGCGCTGGCAATGGACAAGGAAAACCTGGACGCAATGCGCGGTCTGGCCCAGAACCTGACCAATGATAACCAGATTGATGCCGCGCTGGATGAATATCGCACCATCCAGGATGCCGATCCTCAGGATGCCACCGCGGCATTGCGTGTGGCCGAGATTTACCGTCGCCAGGGCAAGTTTGATTTAGCGATGGAAAATCTCAAGAAAGCTGCCGCGTTGGTGCAGGATTCACTGGAAATTCCTTACAACGAAGCGCTGATCCTGGAAGCACAGGGCAAGTATGAAGATGCGGCCACTGTGCTGCAAAAGCTGGTAGCGCATCCTCTTCCGGCAAATGCGCGTGAGGGAGACAAGAGCAATCGGGCACTGTTCCTGGAACGACTGGGAAATGTTTACCGCGAAGCCGGACGTCCATTGCTGTCTCTGGAAACCTTCCGCAAGATCATCGACTTGGGCGGAGATGAAGCTGCGCGCGGCTATCAGGACGTAATCGATTCATATCGCGATCAAAAGCAGTGGAGTGAAGCAACAAAGACCGCTCAGGAAGCCGTGAAAAAGCTGCCGAATGATAAAGGCCTGAAGTTGACGCTGGCACAGCAGATGGCCGATAACGGCAAAGGCGATGAGAGCGTGCAACTGGCCAAGTCCGTGCTCAAGGGCGCGCCGGAAGATCGCGACTCCTACATCATGCTGTCGCAGATTTACATGCGGCTGAAGCGCTGGAAAGAATCAGAAGAGGCGATTGCCCAGGCGGCGAAACTGGCAACGCGTCCGGAAGAGAAGGAATACATTCGGTTCCTGCAAGGCTCCATCTATGAACGGCAGAAAAAGTTTGAGCAGGCGGAGCAGGCGTTCCGGGACGTGCTGCAACAGAATCCCAGCAACAGTATGGCCCTGAATTACCTGGGCTACATGCTGGCAGATCGCAACAGCCATTTGGAAGAAGCGCTCACGTTGATCAAGAAAGCTTTGGATCTGGACCCGCAGAATAGCGCCTATCTTGATTCACTCGGTTGGACCTATTTCCGGCTTGGGAACTATGACCAGGCGGAAGAGAACCTGCGTCGCGCGGCCGATAAGACCCCGAATGATCCCACCGTTCAGGACCATCTGGGCGAACTTTATGCTCGCACCAACCGCTTCAAGCTGGCGGCAGTACACTGGGAACGCGCGCTGGATGAGTGGAATAAATCAGTACCGGGAGACGTGGATCAGCAGGACGTTGCCCGCGTTACCAAAAAGCTGGAAAGCACGAAAGTAAAGCTGGCGCAGCAAACTCAAAAGTAAAATTTTCGCACATCACAATCAGCCCCTGCGCTGTTTCAACTTTTGAATTGGCGCAGGGGCTGAATGCTGCCGTTGAGGAATCGCTTGCTTCTCTTGTCTTTTCAAATTGCTTGATCTTCTTCTCCGTGCCTCTGTGTCTCCGTAGTGGGTTTTGATTTTCAATTCTCAATCTTGGCAATCCGCTTCACTCGCTCCGTAGCGCAATCAGCGGATCAACTTTCGTCACGCGACGCGCTGGCACATAACTGGCTACAAGACCGACGGCCACAAACGTCAAAGCAACGCCAACAAAAGTCAACGGATCGTTGACGGTGGTTTCAAACAGCAAGGCTTTCAACACCCTGGAGAAGATAAGAGCAGCGCCTATTCCAACGGCAAGGCCAATACCAATCACGCTCATTCCCTGGGTCAGCACCATGCGCAGCATTTCATTACTCTGCGCGCCCAGCGCCATGCGGATCCCTATCTCCCGAGTGCGCTGGCTGACCATCAAAGCCGTCACACCGCTCAGTCCTGTGGCTGCGATGGCCAGCGCCAGACCGGCGAACAGCGCCAGCAGCAGCGCCGTAAGACGGCTTTGCACCAGGGCATCACCGCGCAACTCACCCAGAGTCTTAATGCCGTTCACCGGTTGCTCAGGATCGGCGGAATAAACAGCATCACGCACTTGCTGGGCATAATTCATGGGATTGCCGGCCGTCTTCACCAGCAGCGTGCCGCCCATCGGTGATTGCGCAAAGGCCACGTAGACCGTGTCATTCGCTTCCTGGTCAAGCGTGTAATATTTCACGTCGCCAACTATTCCAACAATCTTTATCCAAGTATGTCCTCTGTCACCGGAGATGCGTTTGCCGATGGGATCTTCATTCGGGAAATAGCGGTGCGCCAGTGACCGGCTGATGATCGCGACTTCCGGAGAATCGGCATTGTCATGCGGTGTAAAAAATCTACCGCTGATCAGCGGAATTCCCAGCAGTTGCATGCTGTCCGGCGAAACAAAACTTACGTCCGTGCTGGGATGCGGGTCGCTCTCATTCGCGGGCCGGCCTTCGATAATGAATGTCACGTTCATCGGCATTCCAGGCGCGAGTGGGGCCCCATTATTTACTCCCACAGCCAGTATTCCCGGCTTGCTCTGCAACTGGTTGATGACGCGATCAAAAAAATTGCGCGTTGCGGTATTGTCATACTTGCTGAAGTTGAGCGGGATATTCGCCGTAAGCACGTTCTCCGGGTTGTAACCGGCATTGACCTGTTGCAGCTTCACAAAGCTGCGCATCATCAGCCCTGCGGCAATCAGCAGCACAAAGCTCAATGCCACTTGTCCCGCGACGAGTACATTGCGCAGGCGCAACCCGCCGGCTTTCACTGTGGCATTGGCACTGCCTTCTTTCAGTGACGTCACAAGGTTCAGCCGCTGTGAAAGCGCGGGAATCGATCCAAAAATCAATCCTGTCAGGATGGAGACTCCCAGCGTGAACAGCAACACCTCCGTGCTGATGCGAACCTCCGCCGCACGCGTGGTAAATCGTCCGATAAAGCTCACCAGCAGTTCCAGACAACCCGAAGCCAGCAGCAGTCCAAACAATCCGCCCGCCACGCTGAGCAATGTGCTTTCAGTAAGCAATTGGCGGATGAGCCGGCCGCGATTTGCTCCTAACGCGGCACGCACAGCCATTTCCTGTTCGCGGCGCATGATCCGCGCCAGCGCGAGATTGGCCACATTGGCACATGCGATCAGCAGCACCAGCCCCGCAGTCCCCAACAATACCAGCAGCATAGGACGCACTTGCTTCGTGAGCTGGCTTTGCAGGCCATCCATGGCGGCTGAAAGGCCACGAGACGCCGGGTAGTCCGCCGGATTCGCCTGTTGTAACCGCAAAGCAACCACGTTCAAGTCCGCATTGCCCAATGTTAAATCCGCGCCCGGCTTAAGCCGCCCGAAAGCTCGCAGCAGGCGCGCATCACGGCGGCTGATGGTGCCAGCAGATGAGCGAAATGGGCAGGCGACCGTCGGCATGTAAACATCGTTTTCCCGCGGATACTGTGGCACTGGCGGCAGTACGCCCACCACGGTATGAACTTTGTCGTTCATGCGGAAATGCCGTCCAATGATGCTGCGGTCGCCGCCGTAACGCGTTTTCCAATATGGATAGCTGAGCACCAGCACGGCATCTGCGCCAGGCACATCATCGGCAGAAGTAAAAAATCGGCCCAGATAAGGCTTGATGCCCAAAAGATCAAAGAAGTGAGCCGAGACCACTCCAGTACGCACTTCATCCGGCTCCTGCCCATCCAGCAGGATGAACGACATCTGGTGGTACTCCTCAATCTGTGCCAATGATTTCGCCTGCTCGCGATAATCCTGGAGTTCCTTCACGGAAAATCCGACGTTTGCGGCGTTGGCTTTCGGAAAATCCTGCTGCAGTACGACCAGCTCTTTACCTTGCGCATACGGCAGCGGCTTCAGCAAAACGCCATACACCACGCTAAAGAGCGCAGTGTTGGCGCCAATGCCCAGCGCCAGTGCTACCAAAGCCACCAGCGTAAAGCCTGGATTCTTGCGCAGCATACGGATTCCATAACGGAGGTCTTGAAAAAAAGTGCTCATAATTGCTTCTCCAAATTGCGAGCGTTACCATCCCCTGGTGCGAACTGCTTGAACGTATGTGCCTTGTACCGGCGCAAGCCGCTGGATTGCCGCTTCGCGTGTCGTCGGTCGCGCAAAGGTAAAGGTCGTGGCATGGGATTAAGGAGTGCATTCCGCAAGCCGAAGCGAAAGCACTTGTAAGCCCATGATAAGCAACCGCTTTGGTTTAAGTTGCAACATGGGCTGCTGTTCGCAAACGCGCAACACTGCTCGAAAATGAACACGCAAGTATTGTCTGAAATGGTTTCTTACGCAATAACAGCTACTTTTGGGTGAAGTCTTACAGCGATGAGCCTGAAAATGGCCGTCAAGCGAAGGCCGAAACTACAAGTTTTCTAAAACACGCGGAAGCGGATCGTCAGGTATTTCTTGGGATTTTCGCGGATTGCTTTGACCAGATTCCGCGTCTCGATCAGCATTTGATCGGTGTTGTTGTAAAGAGACGGGTCCTTAAACAGCTTGCCTGCGCTGCCTTCGCCCGCTTCCAGCCGATCGGAGATAATGGAGAGCTTGTCAATGATATTTACCAACTTCTTGGAGAGCTCTTCATCCTTCAGTAATTTTCCGGCTGGTCCACGGCCTGCATTCAGATCAGCCAGCAGCTTGTTGGCGGTAGCGATCGCCTGGTTGGCATTGTTATAGAGAGCATCATCTTTTACCAATTTACCCAGGCTGCCGTGGCCTTGGTTGATCTCATCCACCAGGGCATCGGCCTTGGTTACCAGCGAATCCGCTTTGCGGTACAGGCTGTCATCGGAAAAGAGCTTTCCGATGGTGCCTTTGCCGTTGTTCACATCATTCAGCAACGCCTGCACCTGGTTCAGGATTGCATTGATCTTGTTGACCATCGCGGGATCGTAAATAACTTTCCCCAAGGATCCATTGCCATTCTGTATTTCCGCCAGGATGGAATCCGCGCGTTTCACAAGAATGTCAACGTTTTGCAACGACGTTTGGCTGGTGCGGACTACGTCCCCAATACCGGGAGCGTTGCCGGGAGGTAATTCTGCGCTATCTTTCACAATCGGCTTTGTCGCACTTTTACTATCAATGTCGACGAATGATTCGCCAAGCACGCCGGCAGTCTCAACGGTTGCTTTTGAATCTTCATGGATGAACTGCTGAAAATCTTTGTTCACCCGCATGATTACCTGCACGGGACTCAACGGACGTCCGGGGACTACCTTGACCGTTTTTACGTTGCCAATCGCCACACCTTGTAGATCCACCGGCTGCCCTGGGCGCAGTCCCTCTGCATTATCAAAGTAAGTGATGAGAGTGATCTTGCTGGTAAAAAGGCCACCCGTCCCGCTGATCAGGAAGACAAGCAGGGCCAAGGCCACTGAACCGACAATTACGGTTATTCCGACCTTGAGTTCAGACCACCTGAGCTGCTTTTGACTTGGCAATGGCGTGAAGTAACTACGCGAAAATAATAGCAGATGCTCCCGTAAGTCCCTAGAAGCAGACAGTTTTCAGTAAGTTTGGGGATTCAGCGGCTACCAGTACTCGCCAAACGGCCAGCCTTCCCTTTAAGGCATGATGGCGGCGCTTCTCCAAGTCCGTGAGCAAAGACCTGCAAGCAGGTAAGCTGCGGCGGCGCAAAGCAAAGTAACCGTCAGGCCAAAGTGAATCGCGATGATCATGGCCATCACGGATCCCAGGACGCTGGCTGCCGCGTTGAGTGCCCAGGCCCATTCCACAGTCTTGACCAGACGCAGCCCGGTGGGGAACGGCATGCCCATTAAGAATCCTAGAGGCGTAAGCACTACTCCGCTGAGAAGCAACTTGATCACAAAGGGCAGCCCGATGGCGGCTGAGAGCAGCCATGGCAACAGGGCAACATCCACCACAATGAGCGCCGCAATGATTCCCAGCAGCGGAAGAATCTTGCCGCCGCTGCTGATTCTCTCCCGTGCGGCTACGCTGCCGGCTCCGCTGGAGAGTAGCAGGAGGAATACAACCACTGTTAGAGCATACGTGGGATGTCCCAGAAAAAGCACAAAGCGCTGGATCAAAGAAATCTCAACCAGGATAAATCCGAAACCCACGGCAATGAAGTAAAGCAAAGCAACGATTCCGGTCTTCGGCGCGTTCTGGCGATGACGATGAAGCGCCAAGGGCAAAATCAGAAACGCCAGCACAGCCAGAATCGAGATGATCAGCAACATTCCCAGCACGACCACACCGAGGTTGATGCGCCAGTCCATGCCGCGTCCTGTACCGGCCAAAATGTTTTCGATCACATGCCGTGTCTTCAGCGTAAAAAAGAAAAATGGAGCGCTATCACTCACCGGCGAGACGTTATAGGCATAGTTGCGCGCGAAGCCTGTGGGATCGTTGGATTCGATTAGGTTGCGGAATGCCTCAGCCGCGGGCGGAAGAGACTGCAATCCAGCGAATTCGCGCGTAGGGTTCAGCCAAAATAGATTGGGATTTTCACGCACATGCGCCGCGACGGACGCGTACTCAGCAGCGCTGAACGGCGACTTTTTGGCCAGCACCAGCACCGGCCGTCCGTCTTCATCCAGCCCTCCGTCTGCCACGATCACAAAATGCCGGCGCGGATCAGCGATCCCAATCGCGTGCAAAGCCTCAATTCCCTGCGAAACCACGCGCAACGCTTCGCGCGGCTGCTTGAACTCCCAACGCGTAATGGCGATCATGCCGTCGGGCTTCAGATGGTCAAAGTACTCGCGGAACGCCTCAATGGTGTAAAGATTGTTTTCACTCAGGGCAAAAGCGCCTGCCGCCGTGGACGCCCAGGTGTCAACCAGCGTCATCTGCACTACGTCATACTTTTCGTGCGAACTGCGTATGTAAGAACGGCCATCCTGGACATGAATGTGGACTTGGGGCTGGTTGTAAAGATGGAAAGAGTAGTCGGCGTAGCGGCCGCGCATCACGTTGTTGGCGATCGTGGGATTGATCTCAATCCCCGTAACGTTGGGACTGCCATTGGCGACGGCACGCATCACGTCCACGCCTCCGCCCGGGCCGATGATGGCGAAATCGCCACGCGGACGCAGCACGTTGGCCACAGACGGCGCGGCAGACATCAGGCTTTTCTTCCAGTTGAATCCTGACGTGTCGGGAAGGCCGGTATGCATGGGCGTGGCAGAGCCATTCTGCTCCCAGCGCGCCGGATCCACGTTCATGATTGCAGTGGTGGCATCGGCATCAATCACAACGTAGCGCCCGCCAAGCTGCGTGCTGACCTCAATGCGGGAGATAGCGTTCCACCGCGCATACTCAATCCATTTGGCATCACGATAGACGCCCTTGGCGTAGATTACGTCAATGATCTTGCCGGAATAATTGGCAGCCATGAGCAGAACAAAGACTGTTGCCAAAGTGTAAGCCGCTCGACGTATCTTGACTTGATCTGCCCATAATGCAGCGGCTACCGCCATGCAGGCTGAAGCCAGCAAGAGCGCGTTGGGTGCCCCAATAAAGTTCAGCAGCGGCACAACTGCCAGGCACGCTGTTGCGCCTCCGGCAAGATCGGCGCCGTAAAGCTGCGAGATGTAGCCGGACGAACGCGCAAACAGTACGGAGAATAAAAGTCCGGTCAGAAAAAACGGTACCGCAGCCGCCAGATAGATAATCGTCAGTTTGCCAAAGTTCCGGCCCGTGACCTCCAGGGAAACCGGAGTATGCAACACGACTTCCACCGAACACAGGATAAAAATTGAATTCAGCAAGCACAGCCATGCGCCCAGGGTTCGCATATCAAACCGCGCCAGCCATTCTTGGCGAATGTGGGCAAACACTCCTCCCGATCCCAGACCCAGCAGCGCCACGGAAATAGCAAAAAAAGCAAAGTGATAGAAGAGCACCACGCTGAATAGCCGCGTAAGCGCCAGTTCCAGCAAGAGACTGGAAAGGCTGACCAGGGCCACGGCCAGCATGGTGGAACGTAACAACGTTTGGACGGGCGCAATTTGAGGATCAGCAGCGAAGGTGGATTGGGCCATGAATGAAACAGGTTCTCACAGGCGAGACTTTTTGTGAAATCTTGACACCGAAAGTAGAGAGGTCGCTAGCCCTCGACAGCTCAGGGTCGGAATTTCATTCTCCTTCCAAAATCACATAGGCAATCGCCTGCTCCTTGGTATGGCTCAGCGAGAGATGACTGCGCTTGCAGCCGAGTCGCGCGGCGAACTCCGCCGCCTTGCCATGAAATTGCAGAACTGGACGCTGCCCCGGCAGGCGAACGACCTCGACATCCTGCCAGGTTATGCCGTGGCGCAGCCCGGTACCGATGGCCTTCATTCCGGCTTCCTTGGCGGCAAAGCGGGCCGCCAGACGCTCTGCGGCGTTGGGTTTGCCCATGCAATACCTGACCTCGGCGGGGGTAAAGACACGCTGCAAGAATCGGTCACCAAAGCGCTTTACGGCGGCCTGGATACGATCAACCTCGGTGATGTCAACCCCTGTCCCTACAATCATTTAGCTCTCTATGCCAAGGTATCATATCGTTGGTTACGCGCTTCTAAGCCAAGGCTTATTTATTAGAGACAACTCAGGATTTCCAAGGGTATAATACCCCTCGCGTTGTTTCAGAGCGTTGTACAGCAGCAAAATGCACCCCCTGCAACCTGCCTGCACTACCCCTCAGAAAGGCGCAAATTCAGGAACAAGGAATGCGTGCTACACATGGAACAAGGAACAGTAAAGTGGTTCAATGACGCAAAGGGTTACGGCTTTCTCTCCCGGGAAAACGGTGAAGATGTTTTCGTGCATTTTTCCGCCATTCAATCGAATGGTTTCCGGAGCTTGAAAGAAGGCCAGGCGGTTTCGTTCAACGTCGTCAAAGGCCCAAAGGGTTGGCAGGCAGAGAACGTGCAGGTGCTGTAAGACGCACAATTTTTTTCTGACAGAGGCGGCTGGCGCGGGCCGCCTTTTCCATTCGAAATCGACAGTCATCTCTCTCCCGGCAATGCGCGCCCGCTGCACTTCGTCCGTACACCGCTCACTCCGAAATTTTCTTCCGCAAGTCCTATAATCGACCGGGTGCTGGTTTCTGACTTTGATTTTCATCTGCCGGAAGAGCTGATTGCGCAGGAGGCCCTTGCCGACCGCAGCAGCTCTCGCCTGCTGCACCTCTCGCGTTACACCGGCAACTTTGAAGATCGAAAATTCATTGAGTTTCCCCACCTGCTCCGTTCCAGCGATTTGCTGGTCTTAAACAGCAGCCGCGTCTTTCCCGCACGCCTTTACGGACGCCGCGCCGGCTTGCATGCGCAGCCGCTCAGTCCGAGAAATCCAGCGTCGCGCGATTTTCTTCATGGTCGCGTGGAAGTCATGCTTACGCGCCAACTGGGACCGCTGGAGTGGCAGGCGCTGGTACGTCCGGGCAGGAAGATAGGGGTAGGAGAAAAGATTTTCTTTTGCACGGCAGATTCCGCCCAAGGGGCTGCCAGGGACAACACTGTCAGGTCGGCATCTGGGCTGGATGATCCTAGACCGGCATCGTCTTCAACCGCGGAACTGAGTGCCGAAGTGATTGCCCGTGGCGAATTTGGCGAACGCACTTTGCGTTTTGATCCTGTGCCCGATTTCTTTGCTGCCGTTGAGAAGCTGGGACACGTTCCGCTGCCCCCGTATATCGCGCGGGAAGATCGGCAGGAAGACCGCGAACGCTACCAGACGGTTTATGCTCGCGCGGAAACCACCGGCAGCGTGGCCGCGCCAACCGCAGGCCTGCACTTTACGCCGCAGATCTTGGCCACCATACGCGAACGAGGAATTGAGATCGCCGAACTGACTCTTCACGTTGGTCTGGGGACTTTTCAGCCGGTGCACGTGGAGAGAGTAGAAGAGCACAAACTGCATCGTGAGACCTATTCGATTTCTGAAACTGCGGCGGCTCAGATCAATCGCACGCTGGCTAATAAGCGACGGGTAGTTGCGGTCGGCACTACGACGGTCCGAACGCTGGAGTTTGCTGCTTCCCAGAACGTTCTGAGCTCAAATGGGACGGCGAGTGTCAGCGCCGGCTCGGGCGAGGCTGACATTTTTATCTATCCTGGATTCCAATTCCGTGTGGTCAACGCACTGCTTACAAACTTTCATCTGCCTAAATCCACGTTGCTGATGCTGGTCTCGGCCTTTGCCGGGCGGGAAAGCGTGTTAAAGGCGTACGCGCACGCCGTCGCGGAGAAATACAGATTTTTTTCCTATGGCGATTGCATGTTTGTGGAGTGAATCTATTCTCGCAGCCACGCATCTTTTACTGTCGAAAGGAAGCAAGAATGATCATAAAGCTGAAGGGCAAGACGGCAATCGTGACGGGATCGACTGCCGGGATTGGGCACGCAATCGCGCAGGGGCTCGCGGAATCGGGCGCATCGGTTGTTGTGAACGGACGCACTGAACAGCGGGTGCAGCAGGCGATTCAGCAAATCAAAGCCAGGTTCCCGCAGTCCGATGTGAAAGGTCTTGCTGCCGATCTGGGCACAGCCGAAGGCGCACAGGAGCTGATCAAGCAGGTGCCTGAGGCCGACATTCTTATCAACAACCTCGGCATCTTCGAGCCTAAACCGTTCTTCGATATTCCTGATGAAGACTGGGACCGCTTCTTTCGCGTGAATGTCCTGAGCGGCGTCCGGCTGGCGCGGCATTACACCCGTGGCATGGTGGAGCGCAAGTGGGGACGCGTGATTTTCATTTCCAGCGAATCAGCCGTCCAGATTCCAGCGGAGATGATTCATTACGGTATGACCAAGACGGCGCAGCTTGCGGTTTCTCGCGGTCTTGCGGAGACAGTGGCCGGAACGGGCGTGACCGTGAATGCGGTGCTGCCCGGACCAACACGGTCAGAGGGCGTGGAAAAGTTTGTAGAGCAGGCTGGCAAGCAATCGGGCAAGAATTTTGAGCAGATGGAAAAAGATTTCTTTCGGACCATGCGACCGTCCTCGCTACTCAAGAGGTTTGCCACAAATGAAGAGGTCGCAAACATTGTGGTTTATCTCTCTTCCGAGCAGGCTTCTGCAACCACCGGGGCGGCGGTGCGCGTGGATGGCGGTGTGGTCAGAGCAATCGTATAGGGGAGGGGAAATGCTGCTTTGTGAATCGCGGTCGATTCTTCGACCGTCTAACCTGTAGACTCAACTTGCAACTGCTTCTTCTTCATAAAGGACTCATAACAGTTTGCGCTTCCGCCTCATTGTCTTTGTCAGCATCGTGCAGGCAATTCTTTTTTCAGGGCACTTGTTGGTGTACGCCACAATGGCGCATTTCTGGGGTGGCGCGGCTTCGTCCTGGGCCGCCAAGCTGGCGCTCGCAGTGCTTTCCGTGACTTTTGTCGCAGCTTCTCTCGTGGGTTGGTACTCATTTCATCCAATGGTTCGTTTCTGGTATTTGATCTCTGCCGTCTGGCTGGGATTTGCAAGTTTTTTCCTGCTTGCGTCGGTTGCCAGCTGGATCATTTATGGCGTAAGCGCTATTGGCGGCTTCGGCTGGCAGGGGGCGTGGATCGCCGATGTGATATTCGCGCTCGCCGTGGTCGCTGGCCTTTATGCGCTCATGAACGCGGCATGGCCGCGCGTGGTGCGCATCACGGTGGCTCTGCCCAATCTGCCTGCTCAGTGGCGCGGAAGGACGGCTACCCTCGTGAGCGATCTTCATCTTGGGCATGTGCGTAATGTCCGCTTTCTACGGCGCGTGGTGAACCAGCTCTCCGGTTTGCAGAGCGACATCGTCTTTATAACGGGTGATCTTTATGATGGCGTTGCTGCCGACTTTCAAAAACTGGCACGGCCGTGGGCCGAGCTAGCTACGTCACCCAATGCAGCGGCGCTGGGCATTTACTACATCGCCGGCAATCATGAAGAGTTCTTTCGTAATACCGAGTATCTGCCTCCTCTGCTGCGAGCAGGCGTACGAGTGTTGAACAATGAGAAGGTGGAAATCGATGGGCTGCAGCTTATCGGCGTCCATTATGGAGATGCGATCAATGCCGACCGGTATCACTCGATAGTGCGCGACATGAATCTCGATCGCACTCGCGCCAGCATTCTGCTCCTGCACGCTCCGGTACGGCTCCCCATCAGTGAAGCAGAAGGCATCTCTCTACAACTCTCCGGCCACACCCATGGCGGACAGTTCTTTCCCGGAACGCTGATCGCCCAGCGGGTCTGGAAAAAGTTCATTCACGGCCTGCAACGGTTTGGGACTTTACAGGTTTACACGACGTACGGCACCGGCACATGGGGTCCGCCTATGCGGCTGGGAACACAGCCAGAAATCGTGCTTATCACGTTTGCGTAGGTGACTCTGGAACCTGTTGAGTCGATCGCAGCGGCGACTCTTGAACCGACCAGGACTACGGAAACCTGGGCTGCGTGCTCTATACTTATCCAGCATGCCTGCATACAAACGCATTCTGCTCAAGCTCTCCGGTGAAGCCCTTGCCGGGGACAAAGGTTTTGGAATTGAAACCAGCCGCATTCACTCCATCGCGGCGGAAATCAAGGACGTAAACGATCTCGGCGTAGAAATAGCGCTAGTGGTGGGTGGGGGAAATTTCTTCCGCGGCGTGGCCGAGCAGGCACGGGACATGGACCGTGTCTCGGCCGATCATATGGGCATGCTGGCCACGGTGATCAATTCGTTGGCTTTGCAGGACGCGCTGGAAAAACAAGGCGTGCATACGCGAGTAATGTCCGCCTTGGAGATGAACCAGATGGCCGAGCCGTTTATCCGGCGCAGAGCGCTGCGGCACATGGAAAAGGGCCGTGTGGTCATTTTTGCCGGTGGGACCGGCAATCCCTACTTCTCTACCGATACAGCGGCTTCACTGCGCGCCATGGAAATCAAGGCTGACGTGATCATGAAAGCCACCAAGGTAAACGGCATTTACGATGCCGATCCAAAGCTGGTGAGCACCGCCACGATGATTGATTCCATCAGCTATCTTGACGTGCTCAAACGAGGATTGCGCGTAATGGATGCCACCGCGATCTCGCTATGCCAGGAAAATAGCCTTCCGATCGTGATTTTCAACCTTAACGTCCATGGCAATATTAAGCGCGTGGTCACGGGTGAAAAGGTCGGATCGCTGGTCACAGCTTAAAGGCCGCTTTCCGTACTTCTCTCTCGACTCGTCACAGGACTCGGAAAATGGCCGCAACAAATATCGATGTGTGCTTTCGTCATAGCCCAATAGTGGCGAATCACACCAGGGTTTACGCCAGATAAAGTAATACGTATCCCGCGCCGGACCACACCGCGAAAACAGCCGCCGTGAGCGCCAGCCGGAATGAAAAACTATCAAGAATGCGATTATTTTTGCCGTCAAACATATAAGCTCCTGATCTTCAATTTCGGAATCCCAGCTTCTTCCGCTATCGATTCCTGCCATATGTAATGGCATCTGCCATGCCAAACTCGTTGAATCGCGTAAATCATTGAATCTAAGCAGGCATGTGATAGCGTGAATTGCGCGCCACTTCCAGTGGGTGTTCGCTTTCGGCATCGTACTGTTCGCGAATGAACACCAGCGCAAGCTCCTGTATTTATTGGCAATTTCTTGCTGACCTTTTGCTGCCGCAGTCGTCGAATGGCGCAACATAAATGCTTTCCCCTATACAGGACGTCATTCCAAAGGGCGTGAGCGAGCCCGCGCTTTCACCCAGCGGGCGAGTAGTCCTGAGGGACCTTTTGTTTTTTCAGAGCCGGCCCAGCCTTAGATGGATATCTTTTAGGTTTTCCGGCTTGCTTCCCGCATCTTCACATAGTTCAGGTTCAACCATGCGCACTTAGCACTCGGTTAGAATCAAAAGAGTGTTGAACCGTTCCAGCCAGTTAAGTAACGCGCCCGGTCCTCATAGCCTGCAGTTTTTTCTGGACTTGCCGCAATTTCGCAGAGACCCGCTTGGCGGCTTCTTTCGCTCGGCCCTGACCTATGGCGACGTGGTTCGCTATCGCGGCATGTGGGTGACGCACCAGCTGAGCCATCCTGACCACATTCAGCACGTCCTGCAAAGCAATTTCGCCAACTATCGCAAAGGCAGAGGTTACAGGATTCTTAAACTCTCTCTGGGTGAAGGCCTTCTCACCAGCGAGGGTGCATTGTGGCAGCGGCAGCGCAAGATGACGCAGCCATCATTTCAGGGGCAGCAGGTGGCATCCTTCGTCGACGCCATGGCGGAAAATACCTTGGCCATGTTGCGCCGATGGGAAAGCAACGCCGCGCAAAATCAGGTCTTTGACGTGGTGCCGGATTTCATGCGCCTCACGCTGAACATCGCATCGCAGGTGCTTTTCACCACTAACCTTGAAGCTGATGCCGAATCCATTCGCCGCACGCTCGACATTGGCCGCGACTATTCCGTCGATCGTGCATGGTCTATCTTTCCACCGCCGTTAAGTATTCCCACCCGGCGCAATCGTGAATACCGCGCTGCGCTGGCCCATATTCACAGCATCATTGACCGGATTATCGCCGGGCGCCGACGGCAGTCTGAAGAAATCTCTGACCTGCTTACTATGTTGATGGAAGCGCGCGATGAGAGCGGCGTCGCCATGTCTGACAAGCAGCTACGCGATGAAGTCATCACGCTGCTTACCGCCGGACACGAAACCACTACGCTGGTATTGGCATGGACCTGCTACCTGATCGGCACGCGGCCGGAAGTGGTGGAGCGCATGACCGCCGAAGCGGCATTCCTTAACGGGCGCACTCCCGCTTATGAAGACCTGATGAAGCTGCGCTATTCACGCATGGTGCTGGAAGAAAGCATGCGCCTGTATCCTCCGGTGTGGACTCTGGCGCGTACCGCTGTGAATGAAGACGAGATCGGCGGCTATCGCATCACCGCTGGATCGGAAATTCTGATCTTTCCTTACATCACGCAGCGCCATCCCAAGTGGTGGCAGGAACCGGATGTTTTTCGACCGGAACGCTTTGCGCCGGAAAACTCCGCTGCCCGTCCGCGCTATGCCTATCTGCCTTTCGGCGCCGGCCCGCGCACCTGCATCGGCTTGAACTTTGCCATGACGGAACTTCTGGTGGCGCTCACCCTGATCTTGCAACGGTTCCGCATCACCCTGACGATTAATCCTGCAAACGTGCGGCCCGATCCATCGGTTACGTTGCAGCCAAGACCGGGGATTCCGGTGCGTTTAGAAAAAACTTCGCCGCGCAGCTAAATCGCTTCGGCCTTGTTCCATTTCCATTCCGCAAAGCGTTTGCGCAGTTCCAGCTTCGATAATTTCCCCGTCGATGTATGCGGCAATTCGTCAAGAAACACGAAAGCATCCGGCAGTTGCCAGCGGGCAAAGCGTAAAGCTAAAAACTCGCGCAACTCGTCAGGTGTTGCAGTCGCGCCTGCTCGCAATACTACGGCTGCTACAGGGCGCTCGTCCCATTTGGGATGCGGCACTGCTATCACTCCTGCTTCACGCACAGCCGGATGCGCCACTAGAGCATTTTCAAGATCGACTGAACTGATCCACTCGCCGCCGGACTTAATCAGGTCTTTGGCGCGGTCGACAATCTGCACGTAACCTTCTGCATCAATTGTGGCGATATCACCTGTTCGCAGCCAGCCATCGGCGGTCCAGCGGTCTTCTGTTCCGGGTGCATTGAAATAGCTGGCAGCGGCCCAAGGGCCGCGCGCATGTAGTTCACCCAGCGTAGTCCCATCCCACGGAGCTTCGCCGTTATCATTCACCACACGTACTTCCATAAATGGCAGCGCCCGTCCCTGCCGGACGCGCACGCGATAGCGCTCATCTTCCGTCCATTCCAGCATGTGCGATTTCAGCGTGGAGCAGACTGCCACCGGCGTTGTTTCCGTCATGCCCAGACTTGGATAAGCGGCATGCCGCGCGCGTCCAGCTTGCGCACCAGTGCTTCCGGCACCGCTGTACCTCCCACAAAGCCGCGAAATTTCAGCGCTATCTTCCAGCGTGCGGGATCTTTTTCCAGTGCGGCTTTTTCCAGTGCTTCCAGAATTCCCGCCCAGACAGTGGGCACCGCCGTTGCCAGTGTGACTTGTTCTGAGCTGAAGAGATCAAGGATTGACGGTGCATCAAGCTGTCGGCCAGGCATCACCAGCTTGCAGCCCAGCATAATGGCCACATGCGGTAATCCATGGGCGTTGGCGTGGAACATGGGCGCCAGAGCCATACATACGTCATGCTGAGAAACGCAGAAAGCGTCCGGCAGGGAAAAAGCCAGCGCATGCAGAATGAGCGCCCTGTGTGAGTAGAGGACACCTTTCGAGTTGCCGGTTGTCCCGGAGGTGAAGCACATTGCCGCTGCATCGTCTTCATCTGTGCGCCGGAATTCGTAGCCGCCTCTGGCTGATGACAACAGCTCTTCATAACTTTCCATACCCGGCGGCAAAGACTGGTTCTGCTGACCTACGACAAACACGCGTTCTGGCTTCACCTTGTCTTTGAACTGTTCGAACAATGGCAGCAGCACGTCATCCACAATCAGAAAACGGTCCTGCGCATGATTCACGATGAATGCCAGTTCCTGCGGATGGAGCCGCAGATTCAGTGTGTGCACCACGCCGCCGGCGCTGGGAACTCCAAAGTAAGCTTCCAGATGAGCAGAATGGTTCCAGCAAAGCGTAGCCACTCGATCACCCGGCTGGAGTCCCGCGCGGTGCAACGCTTCCGCCAGCGCCTTGGTGCGGCGATAAAAATCCAGGTAGGTGTAACGCTGCAATCCGCCGTCAGTCCCGCGAGAAACAATTTCAACCGTAGGATACGTTTTGGGGATTCGCTCCAGGATAGCTTGCAGAGTGAGCGGGTAATCCATCATGGATCCCTTCATTGCAAAAGGCCTCCGGAGCGGTGGAAGATTGTTTGGATACCAATGAAACGCGCCTATACTAGCACGATTCTTCAGCCCATCTTGTCACGGCTGGCTTATACTGCTCCCGCCATGAAACTCACTCGCATCGCATGCTTGTTATCTCTCGCCGCTTTGTGCTCCACGACCGTGCTCGCGCAAAACAGTTTTACCGTAGGCACCGCCACAGCCGCTCCCGGACAAAAAGCTACCGGCACTCTGGAAATTGCCGCTGGCGTTGACGCAGCAACTTCGATTCCCGTTGTCGTTGTTCGAGGGAGCAAGCCCGGGCCAGTGCTGGCGCTGGTTTCCGGCGCGCATGGCACGGAATATGCCTCCATCATCGCCCTAGAAAAAGTCATTCAGATGCTCGATCCCGCGCAGGTTTCCGGCACTGTCATTATTCTGCCGCTGGTCAACATCGCTTCCTTTGAGCAGAAGGTGCCGCACGTGAACCCGGTGGACGGGAAAAGCATGAACCGTTTCTATCCCGGCAAGCAGGACGGCACGCAGACAGAACGCGTTTCGTATGCGATCACCAAACAAGTAGTCGAACGTTGCGATTATCTTGTTGATTACCACGGTGGCGATATCGACGAAAATCTGCGGCCATATTCTTACTGGCCAAAATCCGGTGACACCAAACACGACGGCATTACGCGAGACATGGTTCTGGCCTTTGGCCTGGACCACGTTATCGTCTGGAGTGATCGCCCCAAAGATCCGGCAGCCTCGCGTTATCTGGATAACACAGCCAACACGCGCGGCAAGCCCGCCATCGCCGTTGAAGCTGGATACTCGGGAACCGTACAGCCGGATGACGTTGCGCTGCTGGCCAATGGAACTCTGAGCCTCATGCGCTATTTGAAAATGCTGCCGGGAGCGCCGGCGATGGTGGAACATCCCGTGTGGCTGGGCAAGGTTGATACTGTGGCCAGCGACCAGCCAGGGATTTTCTATCCCTTGGTGCAGCGCGGAACGTATGTTGAGGCGGGAATGAAGATCGGTTACGTCACAGATTATTTCGGCAAGACGATTTATGAAGCCCACGCGCCCATGGCCGGAGTAGTGCTCTATATCTGCGGAGTGCCTTCCATGAAAAAAGGCGATACCGTGGCAAATATCGGGGAAATTACCACCAATCCATAGCTGGTTACGTACCTGAGCGCTTGAACTGCCAGCGCTGGATGAAGTAGATGCACCAGAGCGCGGCAGCAAACGCAAGAATAAATATTCCTGCGCTCGGGTCACCTTGAAACAGAACCCAGACAATTTTGTGGTTCTCAATCTTGAACAGGCCCGCCAGTAAGCTATAAAACGTGGCCATCCACAGAAATTTTGTGTGGGCAGGCAGTGGGCTGGTGCGCGTGCGGGCATAAAAATAAAATGTCCAGAAGAATACCGCCATGGCTACGAATAGCAGCGCGCGTCCCGACCCCGAACCAAAACCGCTCCAGACGATCCAGATGATCTTGCCGTTTTGAATTCTGAAGAGAAACAGCATTAACGTGCTGATCACACCCAACCAGAAGAACGAACTGCGCGTTTCGGTCACCAGACGCGCCCGCTCCAGCGCGAGCTTCTCTTTTTCCAGATCAGGCTTGGGCGGAGCCACCTTCAGGCCTTCGAGCGGGCCGGCAGCAGAGCGCGCGGATTTCTCAAAGTCCGGGTTCTCGCGAAAGAACTCTTCCACCAGCCTGCGTGTAGCCGCACTGGCCTCGCCGGAAAAATAGGCCGGCAAAAGATCGATAATAACTTCGCGCTCCAGTTTCATGGGCGCACCTCCTGGAATATGTCTCTTGCGCGCATCAGCTTCAATCGCGCGCGATGAACTTTTACTTTCACCGTAGTCACAGGCAGCTTCAGTGCCTGCGCAATTTCTTCATACGGCATTTCTTCCTGCACACGCATGAGCAGCGCGGCGCGGTCCACCTCAGAGAGCAGGCGCAAGGCCGCCAGCACGGCGGAAAGCTCGGCTTTGTGTTCTGTCCGTATGGCCAACCCCACAGATGGGTCTGGTATGGACTCTTCCAGCTCCGTCAGGCGATTGTTGCGGCGCAAATGGTCGCGGTAGAGATTGCGCGCTATGGTGAAGAGGTAGGCCTTGACTGTTGCTTCCCTGATCTTGCCGCGTGCAGTCCAGGCGCGCACGAACGTCTCTGAAGTAATGTCGTCCGCCAGGGCCGCATCGCCGCAAAGGAACAGCACAAAACGATGCACCTGCGGCGCATAGCTTTGGTAGAGGCTATGGAAATCCATCATCGGCGGCCTTGGACGGTAATGATACGCAGAAATGCCGCTGAAGTTACGCGGTTGACTAAATCAGAGGCAGGCAAACGGCAACCGGCGGTGCATCATTGAGATGAAGCATTCGTTTTCAACATGCGCCACAAGCCAAAAGCCGGACTCGAGTTGAGTCCGGCCTTTGTCTATGCTATTTCCTCCCCCGGAAACAGCAGCAGCTATCCGCTACCAGAGAGGTTTTCCTGACGGGTCGCGGAAATTATATGTCTCATTGCCGATTGCTACGGACTTCGCTAGCAGCGCGCTCTTGCCCTCAAACGCAATCTTGGAGCCGACCACCGTTACGGTATCGCCTTTGCGTATGTTGATCTCATACTGCTTCATGAATGATGCCGGAGCCAGATGGACTTCCATGCTTCCAGTTTCATTCTTGACCGTAAGGTGCGAACCCACTGTGCCGGTTACAGGACACTGAAAATCTTTTGTTTCAACCACCCAGCCGCGCAGGGTCTGCTCGCTGGTCGGGATGTAGGTGTAGCCCGCCGGTGTTTGCGAGTGTTTTTCCTGGGATACAAGAGTGATTGTCGCGCCGGAAAGAAGCAGCGCGAATACCCCGAAGAGAACTCTGGTAAATTTCATCGCAACCCCCACGAAGCAGAAGTATCCGTGAAGGCAGATTTTTCCGCTGTGACCGCGGTCACAGGGCTTGAATAGCTAATTTCAGCCGCAGCCAGTGTGACTTACCAGCCGCCGCCGCCCCCGCCACCACCACCGCCCCCGGACGAACCGCCGCCTCCCCCACCCGACGACGATCCTGGGGCAGTTGAAGAAGATGAAATCGCGCTGGAAAATGAACTGCTGAAGCTCGATGTAAAAGTTACCGCAGAAAATGATCCAAAGGACCCGCCGGAATACCACGAAGGAGAATAAGACGCGCTTCCTCCGGCGCCGGTATTCGTAGCCGCCTGCGCCAGCACCTGGGAGAACTGCTGCGCCCATGCGTGCTCAACCCCTAACGCAAAAGCGTAGGGAAGAAAACGCTCAAAAAGTTGGGGCGTCTTGTCGGGAGGAGTCATCGTTTGCAGGCGATCGGCATCAACGGCTTTCAGGAACATCTTGAAGCCGTCCACGCGATCCATCAGGGCGCGTCCGGCCAATGTGGGGGCTTTCAATAGATGATGAAAGACCACATTGATCCCAATGGCAGCAGCAATAATGCCGGCATCTGCCAGACCACAAGCCCAAATCAACACGCCCAGCCCCACGCATTCACCGGCGACGAAGGGGAGACTAAAGAGAGTAAGAAATCCCGCCTGTCCGGCGCCGAGCACGCCTTCAGTCCGAACGCTTTTCCATGCGCGGATCACGCTGCTCACCAGCATGTACACGCCAAAGCTCCATCCTGTGAGCCAGACACACATGAAGAGCGCCACTGGAAGTTGCGAACCCCCGGTCAGCAAGACCACGGCCACAATCGTAAGCAATGACAAAATAATTCCCGGCCAGAGATAGCGCGCGTTGGTGACGAAGTCCGTTTTCTCCATGCTGGCATGCAGCATTGTTTCCATGCCTTTGCTGGCGCGCGATAGCACTGCATGATTTATGTTTTTCAGCACCAGCGAGCTGCCATCTTCAAATAAGGTTCGCGCCAGGCTCTTTTCATCTGCGGAAAGATTGCTGTCCTTGTCTGTAGCGTTCTTCCTGCGCACCAGCTTGTAGGTCTTGGATTCATCCTGCTCAATTGTGAGATAGCCCTTGGCGGCCAGCCCCATGATTGCCGATGTAAACCCTTTTTCATCACCGCCCATGCGCTCCAGAAAACGCATAGCGGCGGGTGACATGTTGTCCGGCGGCTCATAAAGAGAAACGATCGTTCCGCTCGCGGGGTCCCTGCCCACCATGCTCCAGATCATCACGTAATAGAGAACCACCAGGAGCACACCGGCAAGGCCGACGAAAGTTGATTTGTTGTCAGCGATGAACCATGCGCGCTTTTGTGCGGCAGTAGGCTCTGCGATCAACCCTTTGGGCCAGCTTACCGCAATCGTAAGCCCCTGCTGTGGAGCCAGATTTTCTGCGCGAAACGTGGGATTACCGTCTTCATCTCGCCTGGCCGTGTAGGCCTCCCCTTTTTCCCCTGCCAAGCCGGTGTAACCGCTCAGATCCTTTACCTGGTTGCGTACATCTGGCGGCAGCACCACCGTTGCTGTGGTCACGTCAATGGGGAACTTCCAGGCGTTGCCGGTCACGTTCCAGTAAAGCTCATCATGGTTGGCGAAGAAACCAAGCTGGCGATTGGCGCGATAAGTAAACTGGTAGGAGTGAGTGCCGGGCGGCAGATCATAAGTGGAACTGCCAAAGTAGACTCGAACGCTATCGCCCTGGTCCTCCGTGTGGTAGGGCTCCGAGTTGCCGTCGCGGCGCACGTTGACGATATCAAAAAGCACGGAATAGCGTTTGCCCGCGCGGTCTCTGTATCGAACAGGGAAATCGCGATATATACCGTGAACGATGTCGACTCCCGCGGATTCAACCACAATGGTTTCAACAACCTGCATGCTGCCGTCAGTATTTACGGTAATCCGGGAATCAAACGAAGAGATTCGCTCCGTTTGGGCCGCAGCTGTGGCGCACAGCAGCAAAGCCAGAAGACAAGCCATCACAAGGTTCTTCATGGAAGTGAGATTGACTATATCCTCACTGCTGACCGGCAGGAAGAACAAAGTTGCTTGCGGCTCAGAACTCGCGCACCAGAGCGGCCTAGTCCGGCCCGACGCGTCCGGCAACAATTTCCGCGCGATAGTAATTCTCACGCCGCATGGGACAGCCGGCCATGCGTCTCAGCATTGCAATCTGCCCCGTGTGCGTCAGAGCGTCTGCAACTGGACCCTGAAATAACTTTTCCGTCGAAGCAGCCAGCGGAGCGCCTGAAGCAAGATAGCCGTCAAAAGCTTCCAGGGTTTTGAAGAATCGCTTTATTTCCTCTGGCCAAGGCAGCGGCTCGGAATCACGCCATGCCTGCTTTCCCTGCGCGATGGAGAGCGCCCAGTCAAAAAGATCGCCCATGTGGGCCAGGATATGGGCGGGCGTACGGCCTTTTTCTCCGGTGCTGAACTTGGCGAAAGTTTCCGGCGCGTCGCGCAACGTCTTTCCCGCGCGGTAGGCCAGCGTTGCCAGGGTATGACGCAGAAGTTGCCGCCCGGACTCATCCGCCGGTTGAGATGTTGCCGCCATGGTCGCTCCTTGAATTGAATTACGAATTGAAATATTTGGATCAGCAGTTGATCTTTGATGAATAGCGGGCAGAGGTCAAGCGGCGGCAATATTTCTCTTGGCAGATTGTGACGGCAGACTAGAGAGCGACGGTGAAATCTTCTTCTTCGTCGTTGGCAGGCAGGGCATAGAGCGCAACCTTGAACGGAGCCAGAGTAATATCCGGCGCGCTGCGTACCAGTTCAAAATAAACCGAGTCTTCGCACTGAATGCACCTGGGAAATAACTGGTCGCGCAGCAGGGTAACTTCGTGTGCCAGCCGGTGGTTCCGGTGATACACGCGGTAAATGCCGCTTTCCAGTATTTTGTCGCCGCAGCGAAATTGCTTCGTGCTCTTCGACATACACGGTTGCGCTTTAACCAGGCGCAATTTCCGTTTGCCATTGCTCATGAACGGGGACCAAACCAACCGCAGATTGGATGCTGCAGATACGTTGTTAAGTTGTGTAAATAGCTGCACATTTTGTGCGTTCCGAATGGAATGTAAGGCAATGGCTTTATATTCAGTTCGTTAGCTCTCAAGCAACTTATCGGCCTGAATGTCTCATCAAAAATTCCGAAAACGATTGTGTGAAGGAGCAAGAAATTAGTTGATGAACGAACCAAAACAAGAAACACCGAACGTTCCCGTTCAGGCCGCACCCGGTCCTGTCGGGAAGGCGCAGAAGGTGCGCAGTTCACGCTATGAATGGGAAGGCAAAAGCGGCAATGAAAAGGACAAAGCCGCCGGTGCAGCTGGCGCGTCCCGCAGGTCGCTCCTCGCATCCGCCAGAGCAATGCTGAGAAAGCTCTTTTCAGGGGACCGCGTTCCGGATAATCGCAGCTTTTTTGATAATGACGATGACGCTAGCCCCAGCGCGGCTTAAGCGCTTAATGTAAAAACCTGTTCAGCATCATCGTACGATCATTATCCAGCCAGGCTTTCCAGCTCTGTTCGGAAACGCCTGGATATTTTTGCCGGCCAAAGGAAATCCACGCACTGCAATAACGGCGCCATTCGTCTTCACTTTTCAGGAGGCTTTGTCGCGTCACCGTTCCCCATTGCGTGACTGTTCCAGTCTGAGTACGCTGATAGGCAGCGTTCTCGGCGGCTTCAGCACGCTGAAATTCTTCGGCAGTATAATTGGGCAGCTCGCCGCGCTCAAACGCCTGCAGTGAAGAAAGCAGATTGTTTTTGAAGAACGTCTCCTCCTGTATCTCAAACGTTCCTTCAAGATTAACGCCGTTCTTTGCCTGTACCTCAAAGAACCGGTTTGCTTCGACCATGAATGTGTTGAAGGCCTTCTTCTCCGCGGGTTTCCACGCCGCCGTGAGCTCGTTAAATTTCAGGTCGCGTTCAATCTTGTCGAATCGCTCGCTCAGGATGGCGCATTGCTCGTACATTTCCCGGCCACTGCTGTGGTCGCAAACGTTGAAATTATTGCCAGTCCAATTTTGCTTCTTCAGCCGCTCCAGTTGATAAATGCGGCCGGTATCGTCTCCGGGCGAGCCTCCGAGCGAGCAAGCCAGCTTGATAGCAGCGTCAAAATTACGCGCCGCGCCATTGCCATTCGCATAAACCATCATCAAGATGGCTTTTCCCCCGATTGGCGCTTTGGCGTTTCGATCCATCTCTGCATAGGCGCACTTTCGCGCCTTTGCGGGATCGGCGGGCTGCCCAAAACCGAAATAGATATCTTGGGATACGCAACTTGCCAATGCCTTTTCTTCTACCGGTGTAGGACGGTCCGCTGCGGGAAGCTCAACGTCCTTGACTGAAGCGCATACCTGCTTGGCATGGGGATCGCTAATTGTGCTTTGGGAAAACGCTGTATGAAAACCGGCCAGCAGGACAATGGAAGGAAGGAATATGAAAGGGCGCATTGCTCACATTTTGCTTGATCGGCTGCGGCAGCGCAAATCATTTGCGGCCGCCACTCGGCTGTGCAGATTACCCTTGGAGTATGCCGGGAGGCACTGCTCCAGAAATGAGGCATGTGCTAATCTTCTCGCGGAGTCTGCTTGCGCGCCGCCTTTGAAAAAGCACCGCCGGAAGTCCAGGAAATTCTGGGCAAGCCCATACGCGACCTGGGGCTGAAGCTGGAAGGATCGCCACTGGAGCGCTTTGTGCAGCAGCTCTATCGCGAACTTGACCGCAAAGGCCTCAAGAAATTTCGTCCGGCGTGCTATCTCACTGACGAGTGGGGATGTCCCTCAGGTGAACCCATCATTGGGATTCCTTTTTACCTGGCCGACCCCAAGCTGGCGCGCCTGGAAAAAGAAATGAATGACCTGGAAGATTCCCGCCAGATCATGATGTATCTGCGCCATGAGGCCGGACACGCCATCAACTACGCTTACGCTCTGCACAAAACTCCTGAGTGGAAGCACCTTTTTGGGCCGTATCGCAAGCCTTATCGCGACGCGTACCGTCCAATTCCTTTTTCCCGCAGCTTTGTACGCCACATGGAAGGCTGGTACGCGCAGAAACATCCTGATGAAGATTTTGCTGAAACTTTTGCCGTGTGGCTTACGCCGGGATCGCGCTGGCGGCAGAAATATAAAGGCTGGCCCGCCCTGGAAAAGCTGCGCTATGTGGATCGCACTTTCAGAAAGCTTGGCAGCCTCGATCCTGTGCGTCCTCGCGGACGCACCGACATCACCGTAGAAGAGATGGACACCACGGTCGGAGATTTTTACGAAGCCGTGCTGAGCGAGCAGCCTTCGCCGGGCGATCTGCCACTGGATACCGATTTGCAGGACATTTTCAATGCTGGACGCAGACGGAAGAAAGGCGTGCGCCCCGCGGTGGAACTTCTGCGTGAAAATCACAAATCACTGGTGGACAAGCTTACCTACTGGAGCGGCGTGCCACGGCCGCTGATCAAGAAATTGGTGGAATCTATTGAAACGCGCGTGGAAGAAATGAATCTGCGTGTGAACATAAATCAGGAAAAAGAGTGCCTCACGGAGNTAACGGTTTACGCAACAGCGTTGGCCATGAACTATGTGACACGAGGAAAATTTGTTCAGACATAAGCGCCGGCAATCGATTGCAAGATTGGTCTGCCAGCCAAACAATCTGTATGGGAACCACTATGGACAGTAAATTGAAAATCACGGTGCTTTACGAAAGCTGGGGAGACGAGGAAGAGGAAGTTGCTCCAGAGCCGGAAAAGAAAAAGCGCGGCGCCAAGAAGCGGCGCAAGAAGAGAGAGAAGCACGACCGCGAAGAGATTTTTGAAGCGCTGGAAAAGCTGGGCCACGAGCCCAGCTACATGATGCTGGATGGGGAAGATAAGTCCCTGCTGGCGCTGGCCCGCCAGGAAACCGATCTCTTCTTCAATCTGGTGGAATCCTATGCCGGCGATGACACCATGGAAATGCACGTGGCTGCGTTTCTGGATCTGCTGGGCCGTCCTTATACTGGCGCAGGGCCACAAGGACTTTATCTGGCGCAGGACAAGGGCTTGGCCAAGAAGCTATTTCAGTTTTACAACATCCGCACGCCATACTTTGCCACCTGCTATCAGGGCAAGCTGGACCACTCACAGGAAATTTCTTTCCCCTTGATCGTAAAGCCGGAAGCGGAAGATGGATCGCTTGGAATCGACCAGGGCTCAGTCGTGGGAAGCGTGAAAGAGCTAATGGAGCGTATCCATTACGTTCAGGAAGAGTTCAATTCGCCCGCGCTGATTGAAGAATATATTGAAGGCCGTGAAATCTACGCCGGCATTCTTGGCAACCAGAATCCTGAAGTGTTGCCGCTGGTGGAACTTGACTTGTCCCGATTGCCTGAAGGTATGCCCAAGGTCGCCGGGACGGAAGTGAAGTGGGAAAAAGACAGCGAAGCATACAAGCTTACAAAGTCCGCACCGGTGGAAGACATGGATGAAGAAACCCAGGAGCTGCTTTCATCCACCGCGCTTACCACGTATCGCATTCTCAAGCTGCGCGACTATGGCCGCATCGACATGCGCCTCACGGACAAGGGAAAAGTCTACGTGATTGAGGCCAATCCCAATCCGTGGCTTTCCAGCAACTCAGAGTTTTTTATGGCTGCAAAAAAGTCCGGCCGCTCCTACGCCGACATGATCGCGGAAATCATCGAGTTTGCGCGCACCGACCGCCGCAGACGCGACAAGCTGCACATGAACGGCTAGGAGGCCGCGGCTATTTCAGTTCGTCATTGATCAGGTTGGCCAGGCGCTCTCCTGCCAGTTCCACTCTTCCATCCGCGATTTTCTTGGCCTTGTCTTTGTATTCCTGCGTGAGAGTAAAAGGCCCATCACCTGTGCCGACAGGGCCCGAATAAGCCGTGGTTTCCGCAATATCAAAACTTTCCTTGACCCAGTCAGAAGCGTCGGCTTTCTTGGCCAGCAGCGGGTCAGCGGACGTAAGGGTCTTTCCATATGTGATCGCATCGGCTACATTCGCGCTATCGCCGGGCAAGCCGTCCCAGAAGGCGTGCAATTCTTTGCTTGGATCGGAAAGTTTGACGTTGTTGCCGCCGTTGTCGCCCTGGAGATCAGCCGCGCCGATACGCGTCGTCGAATGCAACGGCTGGTGAACGTCACCCACCAGGTGCAGAAGCCACACCAGATCGTAAGACTTGATTTTGTCAGAAACGCCGGATGTAAGCGCCTGCCGGAAGATGGCAATCTCGGTTTCGGCGTTTGGTGACGGAATCGCCGGAAGCGGTGAGGTTCCGTCCTGGGAAAAAGGCGTATCAATAAAGTGCCAATATTTGTGCCGAGCCAGATCGCCGTATCCCGTGTTTTGCCACGCCGTAGGCCCTGCGGGAGGGATGTTGCCGCCGCCGGTGCCATCATCGACATAGCCTGAGTTCTTGTCCTTTATCTGGTCCGGCCACGTTGCCGCGATCATGAAATACATCAAGTCCTGCTGGTCGGCGGGTGTTCCGGCGGGAATCATCGCTTTCCACTTCGTTTTGTAATACGGATTCTTCTTAAGAAGCTGTGCAACGCGTGTGCGCTTTTCCGGCGTAAGTTTCTGGTAAGCCACATAGGCCACGGCCATGTGGCCGAATCCAAACCATGCCTGCGAAGTTGAGCTGAAAAGAACAAGGCACAGCGTAAAGGCGATGAGCGGACGCAACTTTGACATAACACTCCTTGCAAGGCGCAGTCTGGCGCATGCGGATTATTTGATATTGTCCTGTTAGCTAGTGGCGGAATATCTTGCAGCGTTTCAGAGAATCGGTGGGAATATTCTGGTCAATAATAAAGAGTTCAGCCCAGCGAACGGACTCTCCGCATCTTTTTAGGGCCTGCGAGACGGTTTGGGGGCTTTGCAATGCCATCTCAGGAAAGACACTGGCTGAACCCAAAAGTTCCCCTCTCACCTATGAGAAATAATCCTGTCGCGCCCAAACTATTTGGCAGTAGAATCAAGCTATAGAGAGTGCTATTCGAGAATACTACATATAAAGAATCCTACATAGGGTTACACACAGGACATGGAAACTGCGACAAGAATTTCTCACACGTCGGCGCTGATCCTGCAAACCATCCGGTCAGGCTATGTTTACGGTTTTGACATCATGGAAGTCACCGGCCTGCCCAGCGGAACTATTTATCCCGCGTTGCGTCGCCTGGAAAGAGAATCCCTAGTGAGTGGCGACTGGGAAGACAGCAAAATCGCGCTGCGCCAGGACCGCCCGCCCCGCCGCTATTACAAACTTACGCGCCAGGGCAAAGATGCGTTGATCAGCGCGGTGGAGCGCTATCCGCTCCTGGCCAGGCTGGCCCCGGAAGAGAAGGTTACACGCCGATAGCGAGGGAATGTGTGAAGCCCAATCCTCAAATCCGACTCCTGATCTGGCAATGCAAGTTCCTGCTGCGCAGCGCAAGTCTGCTGGTCCCCAAGGCGCAGCGTGCCGCGTGGTATCAGGAGTGGTATGGAGAAATTTGGCATTGGCTCCATTTCCTGGCGGAGTCTGGCCGGCTGAATTCTCATACAACCATGGAGTTGACCCGGCACTGCTGGGGCGCATTTCCTGATGCCGCATTTCACCGCTTCGACCACAAGAAAGTCACGCGCGCACTTGACGAAGAGCCGCGCTCGGCGCGCTTTTGCCTCGCCGCAATCATGGTCGCGGTTCTCGGTCTTATATTAGTCACTGGTTTCGCACCCACTATCCGGTCTGGATTCAAGCCGCTGCCATTCCCTCAGCCCGATCGTCTGGCTTACCTATCAATGCACGGCAGTTTCGTCAAATATGACGAGGCGAATCTCTTTCGTGAAGCCGCAAAATGGGCGAAGGACAGCAAAACGGCGGAAATGGTGGCCGCATACTCCTGGCATCCTGTCTCTCTCAGGTTTGCGCATGACCATATCAATGACTTCAGCGCCCGCGTCTCACCAAACTTTTTTGATCTATTGGGCAATAAGGCTGCGATGGGTCGGCTCTTTACGCCCGCAGATGAAATGAATTGTGCCGGATGTGTGGTGATTACACATCGCCTGTGGGAGGCTCAACTCAACTCAGATCGCAACATCCTGGGCAAGACAATCTCCGTGGACGACCACCCGGGAATCGTAATCGGTGTGCTTCCGGAGAGCTTTGTATTTACCTTTCCTGAGGTGTCGGTCTGGACGCTCCCCAGCTGGGGCAACACCACAAACAATTTCGCTGACCGCACCGGCGCTGTTCTGCGGATGGACCCGTACGTAACGCTAGCACAGGCGCAGCAGGAGTTTCGCAGGTTCGCAAAACTGAATGAATATTCGCAGCCGCAGCTGGAATCGTTTGTCTCGCGTGCGCGCCAGGGCGTAAAGCTGTATCTGTTCTTCACCGTGTTGTCGTTGTTCGGCGGTATCGCCCTGGGCAGCAGCCGGCTGGGCGGCGCCAAGACGCGCAAGCTGAAGTTAAGCTGGCGGAATACGCTAAGGTGGTGGGGATTCTTCTCGCTGAAAACTCTGCTGCTACTGGCACTATGCTTCGTTGCCTCGCTGGAATTTACTGGGCGGGCCTCGATCATACTTACCGGGTCGGTTCATCCGCTGGTCGGGCCATTTGCTACCTGGCTTTTCCTTGTCACGGCGATGGCGGCACTCTCATGGTCGCTGCACGATCAAGGCCGCCGCTGCCGGCTATGCCTGCGGAGGCTCGGCAATGAGGCATCCGTGGGAACGCCGAGCTACCTGCTGCTGGATTGGTGGGGAACGGAGCTGGTTTGCTCTGACGGTCACGGGCTGCTCCACGTTCCAGAGATGAAATCCAGCTGGCAGGAATTTGACCAATGGGTTTCACTCGACGAATCATGGAAGCCGCTGTTCGAGCACGAAGAACCAGTCCACACTCCCTAAACGCGTTACATAACGCTACCACCATTTCCCGGACCATCGTCATCATCGCTGGTCATGCCGGCAAACGGATCGTCATCGTCGTTCGCTGAGCCGGTTTTTTTCTTGGCAGAAGCCTGATCACCAGACTTGCTCTTGTCCTGTTCCTTCTTGTGCTCTTCGTGCATCTGCTTCAGCTTTTCTTTTTGCTCCGGAGTCAGAACGCTAAACATCTGCTTGTGTGACTGCTGGCGCAGTTCCTGCATCTTTGCTTTCTTCTGATCGTCTGTCAGTGAGCTGTCTTGCCGGATAGCCATGCCCTGCTTCCGCATGTCGCGGCCAATCTGCTGAAATTGCGTTTTTTGCTCGGCGGTGAGACCAAGCTTCTCTGCCAGCATTGCCATGTGTTGGCGCTGGTGTTGCGCCGAACCGCGGCGTCCTCGCCCTTGTGGACCTTCAGTCTGGCTGCTGCTTAGATCTTTGCTTTGGTCTGTGCTTTGCGCCTGCATTCCAAATGGCATCAGCATTACAGATGTAAGTGCCGCAATTGCAATACGCTGAAAGAATCGTTGCATGGTCTTTCCTCCCGGCTCATACTAACCCACAGGGGACTATGAAGTTCTTTTCTGCTGCCCGAAGGTAACTTTTGCCCTTGTTTAGGGTTTGGTAGGTTTGTTGCAGAGCGGGGGAGTTGGCGATGAAGAAATATCTGATGGCGGCAGCGCTTGGCCTTGCGGCGATTTTCCTTTTTGCCCAGGAGCACGATCACAGCCAGATGCAGCAAACACCTGCCGGCCAGGGCGAGTTGAATGCCACCACTGAAGCCATGGGACGCGGGCACAACCATGAAGAGCACCAGCACATGGCTGCACACATGCACATGACTGAACTGCGGTCAGTTCACCCGGGCGACGCAGCCAAAGCCCAGCAGGTCGTGGAGCAGGCGCGTCCGGCGCTGGAGAAATATCGCGACTATAAGGTCGCGCTCGATGAAGGCTTCAGGATCTTCCTGCCCAATGTCCCGCAGAAGATGTATCACTTTACCAATTATCAAAATGCCATCGGCGAAGCCTTTCGTTTTGATCCGGCTAAGCCGACGTCGCTTCTGTATGAAAAACATGGAGACGATTACAAGTTAATTGGCGCCATGTACACCGCACCGGTGCGCTTTAGCGAGCATCAGCTTGACGAGCGAATCCCGCTCAGCATGACGCAATGGCACCAGCATGTGAACATGTGCAAGCCGCCCAAAGGCCGCGAGATTGAAGCGTTGCGCAAAGACGCCAGGTTTGGACTGAACGGCTCCATCTCAACGGAGGAAGCTTGTGAAGCCGCCGGCGGCACCTTTATGCCTCACGTTTTTGGCTGGATGGTGCACATGTATCCGTGGGAGAAAACGCCGGATGAAATCTGGTCAGTTGAGCGCCAGTTGAAAGATAAGCCGGGCTTAGAGCATGGGGATATGCCGGGCATGGACCATAAACATTGATATGAATTGGTAAATGGGTAAATTAGTGATTTGGTAAATTCAAAATTTGGATTTGCGTGTTAGGCGGCGCGTTCAGGGAGCAGAAAAACGCATATCTTTCATTTACCAAATTACTCATTTACTCACTATCCCTTTACCCAATCCTGATCTCAATTTCTTTTCCCGATGCTTCTTTCGTTGCCGGATGCCGCAATGCCGCGACAACAAATTCTGTTCCCGGCTCAATCAAGATCGGATCGAGCCGGTAGCTGTTTGCCTCCACGGTAAGCCGCGCTTTGATTCCAAAATATTCCGGGAACTCTACGTTTTGCCGCGCGCCACAGCAGACATAGAGCGAGAGCAGATCGCAGAACTGTAAAACGTCAGTAAGCGCTTCCAGTGCTTCCGGCGTGTGCTCTTGCTTTGCCGCTAGTCTCGTTTGCCTTGCAGCCTCGTTCCGGAGAAAACTTTCCATAGTCTCGCTGTCATCTTTCGAAGATTTAGGGGAGTTCACTTTAGCGATCCGCTCAAAGTGGCGGCTCACAATGAATCCACCGGCAGGGCTTGCAGAGGCTGCCACATCAATGGATTTCTCCCATGCATTCACAAACTCGCCTACACCGCAGGCAACAAACGATTTTGGCGCGCCCTGGCTGATAGAACGGCTCTGCATGATTGCCTGAGCGTCAGGCATGCCCCAGCCGGCGTCGTGCAGTGCGATGGCGCGTATGACCGAGGCATCCAGAGTCGGCAGGTTTACGCCTGCCATTCTGGCCGCAAATTCGCCGGCCAGCGCTGCATGAGAGGGCTGTGTAATCATCCAGCAATCATCGGTGATCTGGCGTTGGGATTGTTCCACCACGCTCCACGCCGGAAGAAACTCAGTGCCGGCGGCCAGAGCGGGATCAAGCGGACGAAGAATCATCAGCTTGAACGCCTTTTGGCCATGCGTCGCGGCACCGCCATGGCTCTGGCCGGACCGCTGCTGGAAGGCGGTTTCTTCATGCCATCCAGCAGTTCTTTCAGCGCCACCGCATTGTTGCGCTCAGAATCTTTTGACGCATAGACCAGCGTCACGCGTTCATATTCGGACAAAAGACCGTACAGGGTTTCCAGATCGGCTGAAGCTTCAGGCGTGTTCAATTCCTTGAAGTAGCGCTTCTTGAAGATGATCCAGTTCGCGCTGGAATGGAACCATTTGCGTAGGCCGTCGGAGGGGGCCAGCTCTTTCAGCCAGTGATCAATGCGGGCTTTCTCTTTTCTGATTCCGCGGGGCCAGAGGCGGTCCACCAGCACACGCTGGCCGTCAGAGAGAGAAGGCTTGTCATAGGCGCGCTTGATTTCAACCGGCATGGACTTAATGGCGCTACTTGTCTCCAGGGGTTTTCAAAACGCCACGCTACAGACATAATAGTCACTTGAGTCGAATAGCGTCCATTCTTCTGATGATGGCAGTGACCGGACTGCTGTCCGGTTGCGGCAAAGATCCCGCCAAAATGACCGATGCCGAATTGGGACTGAATGCAGAGCAATCCCACGGACGCAAGGTCTTCAATATCTATTGCGTTAACTGCCACCCCGCCTATTCTTCCAGCGGGAACAAGGGACCAGGGCTGAAAAAGCTGTATCAGAAGCCCTACCTGCCCAGCGGCCTGACTGTAACGGATGAGCACGTGATGCAAAGCATTGTTCGCGGTCGAGGCATGATGCCCCCGTTCGGAAATCAACTTGACCAGCAGGAGTTGCAGCAAGTGATGGCGTACCTGCACACGCTTTGACTTTTACTTTTAACGCGTTTGAGGGCGAGCAACCTGTGTGTCGGAACGGTGTTCTGCTTCCGCCAGCATTTCCTCGAACTCTTCTCCCTGCTCATACCATAGGCTTACATTCCGCCACGCGATAAAGCAGCACACCAGAAAGATCATCGGCAGGAAAATGAGCGGCATCCACAGTCCGATACCGGCAAAAATCAGGAAGCTATAGAGGCTACCAAGAGAGACAGAAAGAATCACCCGCATAACCTGCATGGGAAATGAAATAGGGGCTGGGTTTCTTCTCCATTCCGGAAATGAATGCGTATCGATAAACGAATGGGCGATATCAGAGGCGATCAGGATCGCAAAAACTGCCGAAGCTGAATACGCCAGCGCTTTCAAAAAGCCGGAATGAAACAGGCGCGTGCAGGTAAGCAAGGCGGCACCGGCCAGAGGCACCCAGCGTCCCAGCGGAGCGTGGACTGACGACAGCCATCGGATGATTGTGCGTATGTTTTCGCCCACCAGACCTGAAGTTTAGAGGCAATTTCGCGGGATTCAAAGTTACGTCGGTGCGCTACCCAGCCTGGAGCGGCCCGTGCATCGTACAATAGAGATTCACATCTAATTACCGAATGGCCAGCCCCGTCGAACTCGTCCAGATTGATCTTGCGCCGCGGCGTCCGCATAAGAAGCCGGAGTGGCTGAAGACGCGCGCGCCCATGGGCGACAATTATCACGATCTCAAGAGGCTGGCTCGAACACTGGATCTGCATACGGTTTGCGAGTCCGCGCAGTGCCCCAACATTGGCGAGTGCTGGAACCACAAGACCGCTACGTTCATGCTGCTGGGCAATCTGTGTACGCGCCGTTGCGGTTTTTGTGCCGTCCCCAAAGGCAGGCCGGAGCCGCTGGATTGGGACGAGCCTCGCCGGGTAGCTGAAGCCGTGGCCACACTGGGGCTGAAGCATGCAGTGGTTACCAGCGTGAATCGCGATGACGACAATATGGGCGGGGCAAAGATTTTTGCCGAAACTATCCGCCAGGTCCGCCAGCAGGCTCCCGGTTGCCAGATTGAAGTGCTCATCCCTGATTTTCAGGGCCGTGAAGACTGCCTGAAAATCGTGATCGACGCGAAGCCAGAAGTCCTGAACCACAACACTGAAACCGTTCCGCGCCTCTATCGCGCGGTGCGTTCCGGCGCGCGCTATGAACGCACGCTTGACTTGCTCAGCAACGTGAAACGTTTTGCTCCGACAATGGTTTCAAAGACGGGCGTGATGGTCGGGATCGGTGAGACCACGGACGAGCTGCTGGAAGTTTTTCGCGACCTGGCCGCGCGTAAAGTCGATATCCTCACGGTCGGCCAATATCTGCGGCCATCAAAAGATCACCTGCCAATGACGCGCTATTACACTCCGGAAGAATTTGCTTTCCTGAAGACCGAAGCGTTGAAGATGGGCTTCCGCCACGTTGAATCAGGGCCGCTGGTGCGCTCGTCGTATCACGCCCATGAGCAGGCTCAGAGCACAGGGTTGATCAGTAGCGTTGTTTCAGAACGCAATTAACCTGAATTCGAATCCGATGCTCATCTCATTCGCATGATTGGTAACTGCTGGGGCGTGAAAAGTTCCTTGTTGGACAACCATGTCCTGCGCGGTAGTGGATATTCGTATTACCAGCATCGAACCGAAACCCGCTGTGGCGAGCTCCGTAAATTCCATAACATTATTGAATAATCCTTTAAAGGAAGGATTTGTGCCGCCATATCGCGGGTGATAGTAAAATTCATAAAACATCCAGCACATAGGCCCAGAATTGAGGTGAACGTGACCGCTCGGAATCCTGACTTAAACGTTCAGGCTACAGCAGCCCGGCAGGAAAGCAGCCTTGAGAGCCGGTTTCATAAGCTCCTGGAAGCTGCTCCGGATGCAATTCTGGAAGTCAATTCGGAGGGGCAGATTACGCTGCTCAATGAAGCTGCGGAGAGGATATTTGGCTACAGCCGGGGCGAACTGCTCGGATCCAACGTTGAGAGCCTTGTGCCGGCGGCGATGCGGGGTGGACACTCGCAACATCGTGGTTCGTATGCGGACCATCCTAAAACGCGTCCTATGGGAACTGGACTAGAGTTACAAGGCCAGAGGAAAGATGGTTCGCTTTTTCCGGTGGAAATCAGCCTTAGCCCCAACTGGATTGAAGGCTCGCTTCACGTAATAGCCTCCGTTCGCGATATCACGGAAAGGAAGCTGGTTGAGGACCGCATTCGCATTCTTCGCGAGCAATATACGGCTGAACTGACGGCCAAAAATGAGCAACTGGAAGCCCGCAATCTTGAGGTTGAACAGGCGAACCGCTTAAAGAACGAATTTCTGGCCAGCATGAGCCATGAACTGCGTACGCCACTCCACACCATCATTGGCTTCTCTGAAGTGCTTACCGAACAGTTGGAAGGCCCGCTGAATGAAAAGCAGCAGCGATTTGTCGGTCACATTCTTCACGACGCTCGCCATCTTCTGGAACTGATTAATGAGGTTCTGGACATCAGCAAAATCGAGTCCGGACGTCTAGAGTTGAAGCGTGACGCATTCGACTTTAATAAATGCGTTGAGCAAGTGCTGGCCGGCATTCTCCAGCAGGCCGTGGCGAAGAACATAAAGCTCGAAAATAAGACTAGTTTTCATCAGCCCCTCTACGCAGACCAGCTTCGCGTTAAGGAAATACTCTACAACCTGATAAATAATGCGGTGAAGTTTACTCCAGAAGGCGGGAGCGTGCGGGTGGAATCGTCCCACGACCGCAATTTTCTGCACGTTTCCGTTTGCGATACAGGAATCGGCATACGTGAAGACGAACAGTCCTCCATCTTCGATAAGTTCTATCAAGTTGAAGATCCCCTTCGAGGAGGGCGAGAAGGCACAGGCCTGGGTTTAGCAATTACTAAACATCTGGTTGAACTCCACGGCGGAAACATCAGCGTTGTGAGTCGACCCGGGCATGGCAGCACGTTCAAGGTGACCTTTCCCCTGGTGCAGGCGCCAGCCACTTTGTAAATCATCCATGAAACTAATCTTGATTGCCGACGATAAAGCCACCAGCCGCGAACTTTTGCGCACAGTTCTGGAAAGGCAAGGATATGCGGTTTCTGACGCTGCGGATGGCAAGGAGGCGCTGGAAAAAGTCCGCGCGGAAACTCCTGATTTGATCTTGCTGGATTTGCAGATGCCCATCCGCAATGGATACGAAGTTCTTGGCGAATTGCGCGAGGATCCCGCCTATGCGACGCTCCCGATTATTGCGCTTACCGCCAGTGCGATGCAGGGTGATCGCGAGAAGGCCCTGGCAGCGGGATTTACGGGATACCTGGCCAAGCCCGTGGCGCTCTCACATCTCCGCGAAGAGATTCAGCGGCTTCTTGATCCCAAAAATGCAGCCGACAGCTCTGGCATTACTTAAAACCTTTCACAGCAGGCCATACTTCTTCATTTTGTAACGCAGTGCATCACGTCCAATACGAAGTTGCCGGGCGGCTTTCGATTGATTTCCTTCCGCTTGATTCAGCGCATCCGTGACCAGCCGTTTTTCATGCTCTTCAAAAGATTGGTTGGGAGGATCTATAGCACCGGGCAAATTTGGCCGCGAGGCTGCGTCTGTAGGGCGCATCTGCGGCTCCAGAGTGGGAATATCCATCACGTCAATCATGTCCGTCATGGTCATCATGCAGCCATGCCCGATCACATTTTCCAACTCGCGAACGTTTCCCGGCCAGGTATGGCGCGCGAGCATTATCTGTGCCCGTTGGGTCAGGCCGCGGACTTCTTTTTTGTACTGCTGTGAGAATTTCTTTACGAAGTGCCGCGTCAGCAGCGGCAGATCGTCCATTCGTTCGGCCAGCGAAGGCGCGTGAATCTCAACCATCGACAGTCGAAAATAGAGGTCTTCGCGGAACTGCCGATCGGTGATTGCACGGCGCAGGTCCTTGTTCGTGGCAGCCACGATTCGTACATCCACTTTCTGCGCGGTGAGCGAGCCAACCCTCTGTACTTCCTGGTTCTGGAGTACGCGCAGCAGCTTTGCCTGGGTGCTGAGAGGCATGTCGCCAATTTCATCAAGGAACAGGGTGCCACCGTTTGCGTGCTCAAACAGCCCTGCTTTGTCACGATCGGCACCGGTGAACGCGCCGCGTACATGCCCAAACAGTTCACTCTCAAATAGTGTTTCCACAACAGCCGAGCAATTCAACACCACGAACTTGCCATTCACCAGACTAAGCCGGTGCAGAGCTTGCGCCACCAGTTCTTTTCCCGTGCCGGTCTGGCCGGTGACCAGTGCGGCGCGGTAATGTGCCGCCACCCGCTGAATACGGGAAAACATTTCCCACATTTGCGGGCTCCGTCCCACAATGCCTTCGAACTGGGCCGACTCCATCACCCGGTCCTCGGCGTTTCTAACTTGCTGCCGTTGTAGTGCAGCGTGAATAATTCGGCCTACACGGTCACGGAGCGTAGCCAGTGAAATGGGCTTATTGAGATAATCCGCGGCTCCCTTGCGGATGGCTTCCACAGCCGTCTCGGTGGTGTAATGCGCGGTCATCAGGATCACGTCGATTACCGGATCAAATTCAGTGATGCGCTCCAGGACTTCGAGTCCCGTCATTTGCGGCATAACCAGGTCCGTCATTACGATTTGAGGGCGGTGGGTGTAAACCAGGTCCAGCCCTTCCTCAGGATTCGCGGCGGTGAAAATCTGCACTCCATCGCCGGCCAGGGCTGTGGCAATAAATTCCAGGCTGCGGACATTGTCATCAATGATGACCAGCGAAATAGGATTTCGAGCGTCCGCCATTGCCGCCTTTCAATGTGTACGTGATCTTAAACCACCTGAGATTGCCGAAGGGTGAATTGATTTTAACGGTATTTGAGACTTTAGAGGTGCGTCTTATGGCGCAGCTCTGCGTGTTCTCACGCATATCGAGGTTGGACAGTCCGAATAACTTCCGTATTTTCAATGCCGCCGAATGGCGGCTGGCTTGCTTTTCTTGCAGTGTGCCGATCAAGCAAGACAGAGATCGGAAATGCAGGAGACGGAATATGGGAAGTGTTGCGGTAAGCAAGCTCGGGATATCCAACAGTTTTGTCGGGCGGTTTGGCGGCAAGATACCCTTTGGCGCTCTGAAAGGCGAGGCTTTGGCTCAGTTTATTTCTATTGCCCCTGAGATCAGCCGTTCGCGTGGCGAAGCATTATTTCTGGAAGGCGAAACCCCAAAGCACGTGTTGGTAATTTGCTCGGGCCGAGTCAAACTCTCAGTCAGTTCCCGCGAAGGTAAGACGGCGATTCTGCGTATCGCCGGAGCCGGTGAGATATTGGGACTCAGCGCTGCAATGAGCGGTACGCCTCATGAGACTTCCGCTGAAGCCGTGGAGTTGTGCCATATAAAGGCCATTCGAGTAAGCGACTTCATGCACTTCCTGAAAGAGTTTCCGGAAGCTGCCGCCGAGACTACGGCTTGCTTGTTGCGCGACTACCGTGTCGTTCTTAACAATGTTTGCCGGCTGGCGCTTCCCAATACAGTTGCCGGCAGGCTCGCGTCATTGTTATTGGAATGGCTTGATGCGCGTCATGCCACAACCGGCAATGAACGCCGTTTTATCGTGGCTATCACCCAGGAAGAAATTGCCAGCATGACCAATACATCGCGGGAAACCGTGAGCCGCGTTCTGCACCAGTTCCAGCAAGAGAAATTGATCAGTATCAAGGGCGCGTCGATGACTATTCTTCAGCCTGAAGCATTGCAACTGCTTGCGGTATAAGGAGATGACTGTGTGCGCAATTTCTCCAGTTCCTACCTACAAGATGGGGCAGATCCAGCCCAGCATCTTGTGTGTCGATGACTCGCAAGAGATACTCGAGATCTGCCAAAGTATTCTGAAAGCTGGCGGCTATCACGTTTTCACCGCCAGCGGCGCTGCGGAAGCGCTGGAATTGCTTCAACTGCAAGCGGTGGATGCCGTGGTTGTTGACAGTATCATGCCCGGAATGAACGGTATTGATCTGGCCCGCCAGATAAAGAACTCTGCTGCTGGAATGTTAGTCGTTATGTACAGCGGAACATTGCATGGGAATGAGAGTTTCCCGTTTGTGGATGCGTGCCTGCCCAAGGGAAAAGGCCCAATCGCTCTTCGGGACCTTTTAGGCTCACTGTTGCACAAATAGCCTGCGACAGTTTCCTCTTTGAACTCGCCTAAAGAAATCAGGTGCTCCGATCAGCGCGGCGTCGACTCCGAAAGAATTCTCGCGACAGTATTTGACCCGCTTCTTGGAATACGCTGAATTCTCTCCCGAGGAATCCGACTCTCAAATTTGTTGCGTCTGACCTTTTGCTTTGTCGCCAAGAGAGTCCTGCGGCCTGACGGCTGGGATATTGACCAACGTGAACAAATACAATCCAATCCCACCTGCCACAAGAAGCGCTCCAACAGATACAAAGGCAATAAACGAGAGAGGATGGTTCCAAAGCAGGCTGAGCGCCTGCACCAACAGGCCCAGAGAGATAAGGCCTCCTGAGACGCGCAGTTTTTTATTGATCGGGTCGGCTTGAGTCAGCATCATTGCACCGGCTTCCAATATTTCACGTGCTCCAGTTGCTTCACGTTGTGGATGGTATCGTGGCACCCGGAGGTCATGCAGGAAAGCTTGTTGCTTTTGATATCGGCCATGGTCTGCGGATCGACGGTATGGATAGCGCCCTGTTCAAAGCTGCGCGATCCCTCATGGCAGTGGAGGCATTCACGGTTGTTGTACGGGTGATAAAGCTTCACGGGCTGCTGCGGCCCGGTTACATACTGGGCATAAATGTGGTGCAGCCCGCGGAACTTGGATTTGAAACCGCCGAAGATCGAGTAATCGGTGTGGCAGGTATAGCAGGCTTGGTCGCGAGGAATGCGCCCATTCTGGAAATGTGCCGCCGGAATATACGACGCGTCATCCACGTACAAGCTCTGGCCGTATTGGCCCATGATGTGGCAGGTCAAACAGAATGACGTTTGCTTCGCCCGTTCCATGTGGTTCTCCAGCCCCAGCAGGCCGGCAAACACAGGGAAAATGAAGAATGCCAGAAACGCCAGTATCTTTCCCCCACGCGCAAGGGTGAGGCTGGGACGCAGGGTAACCAAAGCGGCCAGGATGATTGTTATTACCAGGACCGCCAATATCAGAAACATGGGCATGATGCCTCCGAGCTTGTAAACAGCTCTTCTACTTCAAGCTGCGGATGTATTTGACTAATTGCTTGATCTGGTCGTCCGTCAGCTTCTTGTCATAGGGAGGCATTTTACCTTTGCCTTGTTTCGTGATCTCGATCAGCTCTGCGTCAGTTTGCTTTTGGACTTCGGGCGAATGAAAATCCTTGGCGCCTAGTTTCTGGCCGGCGGCAGATCCTTTGCCGTCCGCTCCATGGCAGACCTGGCATTTCGATTTGTACAGTGCTTCCGCGTCATCAGCCATGGCCGGGCGCGCGATCATCACAACTCCCAACAGAACCAACATGCTTAGTAACGTCTTCATCCGTTCCTCCTAATGTTTGGACACTTTTGCTACATCGAATAGCGAAGCGCCAGAGTGAATGTGTTTCCCCGGAAATCACGTGGAAGCGTAGGCCCGGGGTTGGATTTCTCGTTGTAATCGTAATAATTCCAGCCGCCTTTGAAAGACAGGTTCTTTTCGATTTGGTACGCGATTGAAGCGGTCGGCAGATGGTAGTTGAACGCCAGCGGTCCGGTGGGAGCGTTGGGGTTGATAATCAAAGTGTTGCCGTTGCTACTGGTAACGGTGTAGCCCACGGCAGCCGTCAGGCGTTTGATGGGTTTCAGGTAGATCGATCCGGCGCCAGTGTGGGCCGTTTCACTGTAGACCGATAGACCGGAGAGGAACGGCGTTCCGCAGGTCAGAGAACCAGGCGGCGTAGGCGTGGCGACGAAGCAAATATTGGTCTGGGAGAAGATGTCATTGTAGTCATAAGACAGGTCCAGCCCCCATTTGGCATCCGCCGGCGCAAACACGCTATTGAAGGCGTAGCTGCGGTTGTGCTGCTTATTGCCGACATCGGCGGTGTCATTGCGGTTCTCGCGGATGTTGATGGCGGTACCGAAGTTCCACCACTCGGTTATCTTGGCATTCACTCTTCCTTTATAGCGTTGCAGGTGGCGCGGGCTAATGCGGGTAAAAGTATTGTCCGCATAGTACTGCTCGGTATCAAAGCTGAAGCGGATGCGGTTGGTGGGCCGCGCGGAGAAACCGAACAGCGCAGAGTGAGCGTTGATTTCGACGAAGTTGGAGTCACCCAGGACGGGATTCTCTCCGGCGAAGCTGAAACTTCCGTTGGGAGCGGCGGTGCAGGTAGTGTGGGCTGTGGTGGCGGCGGAGGCGCAACGCGAAGAGGCGAGCGTCGGGAAGAAAGTCTCGACCTGGAAACCCGAGTTAGCGGTAGTGATGTCGCGGCGCTCAAAACGATAGCCCACATATGCGCTGATGCGCGGTGTAAACGCATATTCCACTTCGAAGGTGTTGATGCGGCTATCCTGCTTGAGGAATTGGTTCAGAACATCGACCAGCGTGTCAGCCGGGGAACCCGCTAGATGCTGTGGGCATGTGGCCGCTGTGAATGGCGCCGGGCATGTCGCCGGGCTGAACACGTTGGGATTGGACAACAGAGTGGCGCCGTACAAACTATTGGTGGTGTAGTTCCATCCTGTAGGAATGCGGAAATTGTCCCAGCGGAAAGCGTCAATCAGGTGGAGCTTGTCTGTGAGGCGATAGGTCATGCCAAAGTCGGCGTTGGCAGAGATGCGCTGCGCGTTGGATGAACCGGCCTGCTGATAGAACCGCTGGCGGTTGCGGGTAATGAGCCCGCTGAAGGTCTCGTTATAAACCGGATTACCCGAGTCGGCGCTGGAGTAGCTGAACCGTCCGGATAGGTCCACACGCTTGAAGTAGTTGCTCTGGTAGCTGAGCTGCTCAGTGGGATAATTCGTCCGCACTTTTTCCTGCCGGTTGTAACCGAAAAATCCGTTGCAGGCGGGATTTGCGAAACCTGTAGCGAGGATCGGCGTGGCGCAGGGCTGGCCGGCCGGAGTATTGAATGGTAGGCCGAGATTGACGGCGATGCCCCCGGCAAGCGTCGTCGCCGGGACGCCAAACCCCGACAGCACGCCCGCAGGCGCCAAAAAAGCGCTCGTGTCGCCCTTAAAGTGAGTGAAGAACTGATCAAAGTTGATGGCAGTCTTGGGAATCCAACGGAGAGAGACGCCAAAATTGAAATTGTCACTGGTGTTGAGAGTGGGCTGGTCCAGAAGCCCTTCCGTTCCCTGGTGAACTGTGGAGAATGATGTACCTTCGTTCATTACGCGCGACCACCCGACCTTGAATCTGATCTTAGCCACGGGAAAGAGGCTGAGATTTACGTCGCTCATTCTGCGCGTGAGCAGGAACTCGTGCGGCGAGTTTAAGATAGGAGCGTTCGGACTGGAGAGAGTTGGATTGAGCGGGTTGGCGAACAGATCATAATCAAAGATATTCTGGTCGCGCTTGAAATTGGCAGAGAAGGTATATAGTGCGCCCTTCATCAAGCGGAGATGGCTCACGTTCACGGGATCGCCTCCGTAACCGAAGTTGCTGAAGCTGAAATCGTCAAACAGCTTGCCAGTATGGCCAGGCGAGCGCATGTCCAGCGTGTATTCAAGCAGGCGAGGGCCGGAGCCGAGGTTCACGAAGGTGGCCCACATGGCCTGGCTACCGGTGAAGTCGGAGATGCGTCCGCCGAACTCGGCGCTCTGCTTTACTTCATAGCCACCCCAGTTTTCGCCCTGATTCATATCCGTGTCGATGGCCGGCGGAAGATCGCTGGTTTTCCGCGCCGAATCCACAGGCAGGCTCAATGACGCTGGATTAGCTTGCGTCTCCTTGCTGGCTGGCTTTGCTTTGTTGTCATCTGCGGCTTGCGCGGACAGCGCAAGCGAGCAAAGCGTGATTACTGCCATCAGGGCCAAGGCCCTCGTATTTATTCTGCGAGATTTGATATGTCTCATCACCGTTAACCCCCGGCCTTACGGCTTAAAGAAGAAGTGGTCTGAATTCGACCCGTGAATTGCAACGTGACACATGGTGCAGGCTTGATACTTCTGCGCCTGGTTGTGGAATGACGGAATCGCCGGAGCCGCTGAATCGACCGTTAAGGTGTGGCATTCCAGGCAGAGCAGGTTCACGTTGCTCCGCCGTAACAGCCGCGGATTGGATGATCCGTGCGGCGAATGGCAAGCCACGCAACCCTCAGTCTTCACCGGCGCATGCTCAAAAGCGAATGGACCGGCTTTATCAGTGTGGCAGTTGAAACAGAGCTGGTCTTGGGCCGCGGTGGAGCGCAACTGGTGCGTCAGGAATCCGCCATGGGGGTTGTGGCAGTTGCTGCACGCCAGCAGGCCTTCATTTACTTTGTGATGGAATGGCTTGGAGAAATCGGGTTTCACATCGAGATGGCATGAATAACAGAGTTGAGGCTGCGCCGCTTTAAGTAGCCTCGCTTGTATTTTGGGTGCGTGAACGGAATGGCAGTCAATACATCCGACGTTGTTCTTCACGTGCTCAGAGCGCAGGAAATTGGCATGCTCCTGGCCAAATTCATGGCAGCTCAAGCAGCGTTTGGATGATTCTTCACGTGATAATCCGGCAAAGCGAATAATTTTTTCCGGATCGGCCGACTCCGCGTGCGCCTTGCCGGGTCCGTGGCAGGCTTCACAGCCTTGCCATTCCGGTCCCTGATGCTTGGCTAGAGTGGTCTTCCAGTGCGGCCCCTTGTCATAGCTCTTGGCTTGTTCCTCATGGCATGTCTTACACGTATCAGCCCCGACATACTGCGATGGATCGATTGGCTGGTGGCTCTCCAAAGGGTTTAGCTTCTTCCCCTTCTGCTTGTCGTTATCGGCTTGACCAGTTTGCGCTGCGGCACCTTTGTCATTGCCTTGCTTTTTGGGCCCGGCCATGCAGAGCGTAACTAATCCCAGCACGAGAAGAAGCTGAACCAACAACCCTGTAATCGTCTTGTACGACATGAGCGAGCCTCGCGGTGCTTCATTTTTGAAAAACCAATCGTGATCTTAGGCGAATCAGCGTCACTGCTCTGTGATTTGGATCACACAGCAAAAACCAGGCATTCCCTTACGCGCGGAGTGGGAGTTTGCCTAACTTGTCCTTTTGCAAACAAAAAAAGACCAGCAAATCTGCTGGTCGTAAGCGAGTAAAGCTCAATCAGCGCGCTGGTTTGAATTTCAATGAGGCCATCTCACTAACGGGCCTCCGGCGCCTTTACTCGCCCGCCGGCGTAATGAAGTCTTCAATAGGCGCTGGGCCATGACTAAATCGCTGCTTAGAATTTTGGCGATGGCGAAGTACATTTGCGGATGCTGCCGTACAACGCCGAGAAAAGCGTTCCGCGGGATCAATGTGACGTGGCAACTCTCCTGGCTGGTCACATCGGCTTCGGGCAGCTCTCCTGAAACAACAGCACGCATCCCAAACACTTTTCCTTCCGCCGCGCAATCCACGGAAACCGATTCGCGCACGCAGTCAAATGTAATCTCCACTTTCCCTGAATTCACGATCACAAGCTGGTCCGGCAAAACCCCGCGCTTAATCAGGTTCGTACCCTCAGGCACAGTCACGGATTGTTCATAGTGCGCAAGCTCGGTGCGCAACTCCGGCGGGAGCGATGCGTACAGCTCATTCGCGCTTTCGCTTTGCAGTGGTGGGGTGTTCATAGCTCGCTTATAAACCGCTTTGCTGGCCGGCGCTGTGACGACTATCACCCGGCGCTGTGATTCTCAGGTTGTAACCAGACCCTCAAGTGCCTGCCGGTTAAGGATTGTCCAGGTGGCGCCTTTGACTTTGATCCAGCTTTTCTTGCGAAAGCTACTGAGCACACGCGAGACCGTTTCACGGGATGTGCCGGTTAACTGCGCGATTTCTTCCTGCGTCAGGGTTACGCGTATGGCAGTTTCATAAGGCCTTTTTCCTGGCATCTCAAGCGGATGTTCCGCCCACTGCAGGATGAGCTTGGCCAGCTTTTCCGGCACCGAATTGGAAAGAGCCAATGAACGGATCTCGCCGTAAGCGCACTTGCAATTGTGCGTAAGCTGCCTCGCCACCCGCAATCCCACGTCGGGAAAATCTTGCAGGAAGCGCAGGAACTCGGTTTGTGAAATGAAATTGGCCTGGCTGGTCTCAAGAGTTTCTACCGTAGCCTCATAGGGTGTGCCGGAAACTGCCGCAGTTAGGCCCAGGACTTCGCCTGGTTCGGCAATCCGCAGGATCATGCTCTTGCCTTCACTCGAGGTTGTCGATAATTTCGCCCGGCCCGTGCAGAGGACAAAGACGCCGCGTGGCGGCTGGCCTTCAAGACAAAGCAATGCCCCCTTAGGGTAGACAGAGGTCGCTTTGATGTTCTGCAACTTGAGCAGGGCCTCGCGAGAGAGATCACAGAACAACCGCTGCTCACGGAATGTGCATTTCAGGCAGTCTTCAATGATTTTAAAGTTGTAGGCCATCGTCACGATGAGCTCCTGCGGCAAAACTCAACATTGAGACTAAATCCCACGATCACTTTGCGATGTGACATACGTCACACATGAAGTGTGTCACCCGCCACTCCAAGCCGTGACTGGGGCCACATCCCTACTTTCCACCGCAAGGCAAAATGCAGAGGTACCCCACTTCGCCGAGTCCGCATGCCAACTGCTGCCGGAGTTACGTCAAGAGACGCGATGAAGTTGGAGACTGATCGAGCTTCCCGCAGCCGGAATTCCGATTCCGGCATGAGCCTGTTGAATTGCGGGCAAGAAGCAGCGCGTTGATGCGCGCTGCTTCTTGATTTCTATTTGCCCGATGGCTGCGGCACAGGATACGTGACGAAGATCACAGAATTATCCAAGGTCCCCCGTGAATACTGATGATGGATTGAGAACAGCATGAGCCCGCTCGACAAAACCGAGGACGATCGCCTGCTGAAACTGCTAAGGAATGAATTTAGCTTTTTAACTCACGTCGATGTGGGTGGACCGAATCTCTCGATTTTTTCTACCGGAACCGAGCTCAAAGACATTACGCCAAATTTAGACATCTTTTTATAAGGAGGCTTATATGCAAGCCCTACAGACCGTAAATAAAATTTCATTTAAAAACATTCTCTTCCTCACCGATTTTACTGAAGCTTCAAGCTCCGCTATGGCATACGCCGTCGGCCTGGCCAGACATTACAACGCACAGCTTTACCCCGCTCATGCATGCGATCCGGTCATACTGACAGAGACGGCCGGGGTTGACATCATTCAGGAACTGGAAAACAACAGCCAAGAGCAGTTGACAAAATTGGCAAAAGATACCGGCGTGCCGTGCATTCCGCTGTTTGCTCGTGGCGCCGTGGAAGCCGCTGTTCCGCATTGGATCACAGAGCACGGCATTGACCTGGTGATTATGGGGACACACGGGCGCCGCGGACTGCAACATTTTCTGATAGGTTCAGTAGCAGAAGCGATTTTCCGCAGTGCTACCTGCCCTGTGCTGACGGTGGGGCCGCACGTGACAAGAAAGCCGTATCACGATTTCAAAGTGGACAACGTCCTTTTTCCCACGGACCTGGGAGAGCACGCGCAATTTGCTGCACAGTACGCTTTGTCTGTGGCCCAGGAAAACGATGCGGACCTTACCTTCATGCACGTGGTCCCGCTGGATGAAGCATTCCAGCAAGATCGCGCCGCCCTGCTGGAAAACGCCTATACCAGACTGGGCAAGATTGTCCCTGCGGAAGCCCGGGACTGGTGTAAGCCTGCGCTCGTGGTGGAAGTGGGAGATCCTGTGAAAGAACTGGTCGGCTATGCAAACACTGAGCGTCCCGATCTGATCGTGTTGGGCTTGCCGGCAGGAAAGAAGTTCAATGGTCATTTCCGCGCCGGTGTTACCTACAACATGGTGGCCCAGGCGCCTTGCCCGGTGCTCACGGTACGAGACGTGGTCAGCGATAACTAATTTCCCGCAGCCTTGTGGGCGCTACGTGTCGGGGGGCACGCACGACCATGGGCTGGAGCCTGCTGTTCCGGGGAAGAAAGAAAGCAGTGCTGATACGCTGCTTTCGGCGATCACTTTTCAGTGATCGCCTTTTCCTTTTAGCTTTCCGAATCCCGAGCAGAGCGAAAGAACCACTATGGGCACCACTAGAGAAGCGGTGCCGCAGGTGAAGCGGTGTCGCAGGTGATGCGGCGCGAACGGCTCGGGGAGCTTTGCATCGGCCTATCGGCTGGAGCTAGAATTTTTACGGAAGATCCCGCCTACCGTTCCGGCGCAAACAGCCTCGAGGGGCGCTGGGCGCGGCAAGCCGTAAGACATCACTCGGGGCGCAGGAGGCAGTATGACCCCGGAGAAGAATTTAGAACTGATGAAGACGCTTGACGACTCCTGGAACTCGCAGGACCTCACGGTTTTCAGAAAGCGGCACGCGAAGAACTGCATCATACGCTGGCCGAACCAGCCGCCCACCCAAGGGATAGAAGCCCACGAGCAGGAGGCGATTGAGTTCTTCAAAACATTCCCAGACCAGCACCTCGTCAACAATCCCTACAAAGTAATGATTGCCCAGAATGATTGGACCTGCACCATCGCCGAGTTTACCGGCACCATGAAGGGCGCGATGAAAATGGCCGATGGGACATCCGTTCCGGCCACGAATAAAAAGTTTAAAGTGGATTTCTGCACTGTAGCGCATTGGAACGAACAAGGCGAGATAGTGGAAGAAAACCTTTTTTATGATCTCATGGGCATGCTGAAGCAAATTGGGATACTGCCGAGCCAGGAAGAACAAAAAGTGGCGTGATGCCGGGTTTTAGGCGCTTCGCTAACGCTGCGCGCCGGCCTACAGCATAAGGAAGGAATCTTTTCTTAGCTTATCCGGCACTTATTCCTCAGCGCGCAAGCGCGCCTCGGAAACGTACCGGGCTACTATCGGTCGTCCCGCTGAAGGGGGACTGGGGTTATTCACGGCCATCCCAGAAATGATCTACGTATTGCTTTACTTCACTCTTCTCTGGTGGCTGTTCCCCGCCAAAGTTCCAGAGGAGCTGGTAGCAGGCTTCGACGATTAAGGAATGCATCTGCTCCGCAAAGCTGTCAGACGAGCACGCCAAGTCCTCAGTTTCAACTTCAGATGCAATGGACTTTTTGGGGAGCTCAATCCTCGGTGTTAATTTGAACGGTTTTTGCCAGAGTTCTATCAGACCTACTTTTAATACGAGGTTAGTTCGCGGCGGGAACCTTCCATAAAATTTTGCGGACCATGACAAAATATGCCTAAGATATAGAACGATGTACCAGAAAAAGTAGCTTTTCGTTTCGCCAGCTGGACCTCCCCCAGGGTTGAATCCCGTGTAATATGTGCGCTCCCATAGGGCAATTTGACTACTGATGAGCCCAAATTGATCAAAGTTGATGAATTTTCCCGTGGCTGTTCGTCCATCCCGCCGGCTATAACGGTCGAGTTCTACCGCCTCTTCAAAACAATAGATCCCGCCCTGGTAATACTGCACAGTGGCTTCCCGAAAAAGGGCGTTCATTTGAACCTCAGAATCGTACCTGTCTTCTGGATCAACAAGTTGATTTTGAGAAGCTGTTGATTTTACGAAGGAGAACAGTTCTTCGCGGGTTACGATTTCCTTAAACTCGAGCTTTGGCCCTAGCGATATTCGCAGCGTCGGATCACGAAATATATGCCGATGACTCTTGAATATTTCCTGCGATCTTGCCAGAGACTCTTTTCGTCTTGCTTGAGCCTTTGCATCCTCCTCGCTACGAATGCCGCTTTCGCGCTTAAGGCTGCGAACTTGTTGCATCAGATCGCGAAGAAGAATTTGTCGCAGTTGATTAAGATCACCGAAACTTCCCACGAGTGCGTTTCTGTAAGTAGCCTCTTGGAACTTCTTCAGTTTTATCTGCTGCTCTGGATCGATTTTGTTTGGATCGATGGGGCGCCTCGAAAAGTAGAGCATCGCGGGCTTGCCGGCGGCCACGAATTGGTCAATCTCTTCTACGGTACCGGACTCTGCTACGCCTGTATCCGTCCCCAGTTTCGTCCAGAACATTCCAATTAAGATGTCGCATTTACTAACGAGTTGATCGTTGATGGCTTGTTGGGGCCGAGCGCCTGCTTGCGGAAACGCATGGGTCTCCCACTTCACAGGAAGCAAAACTACCGACTCGGCGGTTGCGTGTTGAGCGTTCCAATCATTGATTGCCTCTGTCGCAACTTGCCTCTCTTCGACCAAATCAGATGGGGAAGCGATTAGGACTTTGTAGGTTTCTGATTTGAACGACATGCTGGAAATTATAAAAGCTCCCGTTCGCTTAGGGTCGCTCGGCTACCGGTCACTAAGGTTTTTGTGTCGCCACCTACGGGGCTCGAGTTTATCTCTTGAGTCACCCACCCTTCCGGCTTCGCATGCGCTCGCCTTTAGGGTGGGCTAACTTCGCCACGCGCCTACAGCGCTGGGTAATCTAGTTTTTGCGCTTTGCCGATCCGAGAATTCATCTTGTGCAGGATGAAAGATTTTGGCGGGCTCACGCGTAGCTGCAGCGGAGCCGTTCCCTCACCCGCGCCAGTGCGTCCACTGGAACGAATTCGGATGGAGTGCACAACATTGGAAATTGCTCTTGTGTCAGCCTTGGATGTGCGGGGTTCGGGATGGCATGTCGAGGGGGAAGGAGTCTGTAGAGAGCGATGCTCTTTGGCGAGGACAGGTGAAATTGTTTTGGTAGAACTCCCTGGTGCGGCATGGCACAGGAGAAAGCGCCGGGGTCCCTCCACTCAACCTTGCATCCCCTTCGCTTCGCTCAGGGTCGCTCGGTTTTCGGTCGGGATGACAGGGGGATGGATCGCCGTGGTTGCCGACATCACCGTGATCGCGCGTGATCGGAAAAGCAAAAAGCCCTTGCCAAAATTTGAAAAACGGCGCGGAGGCGAGTGCATCGGAAGAACTCCCTGGTGCGCCATGGCACAGGAGAAAGTGGCGGGATCCCTCCACTCAACCTCGCATCCCCCTTCGCTTTGCTCGGTTTTTGGTCGGGATCAAGGCCTCGGGGGCTGAAGCCCAACGTTATCAAGCTCTAACCGCAGACATAAATGTCTGCTCCACCCCCGTGGCTACAGAAGGTCTTTTAGTCATAACCTGAATCGCAGTGAACTAAATGAAATACATATTGACATTATGTGAATGTTTTTGTATAAGTCAGTGATGGCAGATGAAACTGCGGTAAAAATGTATGAATCAGCACGGGATAGGCTGCGGGAGCTGCTACGGCAGGAAATCGAGGTCAAAGACCAGATTTCACACTGGGGGCCGATTGTAGAACAGCTGGCCAGCCTTACAGGTGAAACCGTGGATCCGGATATTGGCAACCGAATCAATGAGTTAAAGCAAGCGGAAGCTGGCGGGGCAGGAGCCGCCGGGGCGGGACAGGAGATGGGACTGACTGAAGCGATTCGGTGGGTTTTCCGGCAGCCGCTGATATTACCGCTGACGCCGACCCAGGTGAGGGACCGCATGGCCGAGATGGGTTATGACCTGAGCAAGTACAAGCACGTGATGCCTCCGATTCACAATACGTTAAAGCGGATGAAAGAGGCAGGCGAGATCAAAGAGGTGGAGGCCGTGGGCGGGTTTGGGGGCAAGGCATTTGTGAGCGCGCGGTAAGAACCCTAAAACCACAGAGGCCACAGAGGAACACGGAGGAAAAGTCAAAAACTTTACCGCAAAGGCGCTAAGGAACGCAAAGGGAACCAGGAATCAACACACTCCAATTCTTGTGAGACGAAAATGAACAGCCAAGACTTCCCCAGCAACACTACTGCTAGCAACACCATCCCTCCAACCGCAACCCGAAAGCCAACCAAAGAAGAAATCATTGCCGCCATACAGGCGTGCGCAACCAAGCTGGGCCATGTGCCAAGCCAGGAGGAGCTGAAAAGCGAAACCGGAATTTACGGAAAGATATTCTGCCGCCATTTTGGCAACTACACAAAAGCGCTGAGGGCCAGCGGATTTGAAGGGCGCGGATCTGGATTCATGCTGCCGATGGATGAACTTTTCCTGGAGTGGGCAGGCATTGTACGGAAGATTGGCGAGACGCCGAGCGCCGCAGATTACGTGCTGCACAGCCAGCACAGCCTGACGCCGCTGAGGAAGCGCTTTCGGTATTGGAATGACGTCCCGGCGGGGATGGTGCAATACGCGGTTGAGAAGGGGCTGGAAGAGCAATGGGCCGACGTGCTGGAAGTGGCAAGGAAGTACAGGCGGGAAGCAAGGACAGGGGGATGGAGACGCACGCCGGAAGCATTGTCTTCAAACCCGAGAATCCTGCCTGACCGTCCGGTATATGGCGAGCCGTTTCTGCGGACCGCCCTGAGTTTTGCGCCGGTGAACGAGATGGGCGTGGTGTACCTGTTTGGCGCGATGGCAGAAAAGCTGGGCTTTGTTGTGACGTGGATCGGCACGCAGTATCCCGATGTTGAGGCCTTTCGCGAGGTAGCGCCAGGACGATGGCAGCGGGTGCGGATAGAGATTGAATTCCTAAGCCGCAATTTTCTACAGCACTTTCATAATCCGGCGGAGTGCGATTTGATTGTGTGCTGGGAAAATAATTGGCCAGATTGTCCGCTGGAGGTGATCGCGTTGAAAGACTTGATGGAAGGGTTTGGCAGAGCAGGCAAGACAGATTAGATCGGGTGATCGCCGTGATCTGGTGATCGGGCGATCAGGAAAAGCCAAGGACTTAGCCGCCAATTACGCGGATGAACACGAATCAAACCCGCTCGCCGCAGATTTCCGCAGATGAGCGCTGATCAGGGAAACCCAACAACCTGAACCACAAAGGACACAAAGGAAACGTACCGGGCTACTATCGGCCGTCCCGCTGAATCGGGACTGGAGTTCGGTTGGCAAACGTCCCGTTTGTCCCCAAGTTTTTCTACAGCCGATGATGCGATTGCGGTGGAAGAACTCAGAACGGGTTGACGGCGGGAAAATGGATTTTGAGCTTATAGCAGGCATAGAGAACCAGAATCGCGCCAAGGGTGGAAAAGATGAGACCGGCGGGATGATAGCGTTCATTTTTTGGACGGGCAAACATGTGAGTGACGGCGCCGCCAATAATCGAGCCAATGATGCCGAGCACGATGGTCCAGAACATGGTCATATGCTCGTGCATGACGGATTTCGCGATTACGCCCGAGATAAGGCCTATAACAACGTACCAGATCATGTGAAACATGTTTGTCCTCCAGCGCCGGCGCGAATGCTAGATTCCCCGCAGATTGACGTGTTCAATTCACGTGGATCCCGACGAGGAATGATGGCAGTCGGAATCGTTGTTCGTCTGTTCACAATTGCACATTAGAGCAGGAGGCTCCCGTATCAGGATCCAGAAATAGGTCCCCGATGGCTGATTTCGAGTTCGTCGGGGCCGGGCTGGGCTGCGCGGTTTTTGAATCGGGGTAGTTCCAGATCGGAACTGGCTTGCACCTTCGAGTGGGCAGATTTTGAGGGCGGGAAGCTGCTGATCCCGCAGAGCTTACGGGTCGTCCCAGGATTTCCCAAGTGTCCGAAAATGGGATACTCTCAGCTTACGTATCACGGTTGGCTGCGTCCAAGTAATTGCAAGGAGAGAGGATTACAGAGGACAGAAGATGCCGGCCGACTCAGCATTCATAGGAGCGGCGATTGGCGCGAGCGGTGGTACAAGAAGCTCCCATTCTTCCGGAGAGATGGTGAGTCAAGCCCTAAGTCGAATTAACGACAGTGAGCTGATACGCGCCGCTCAGCGCGGAGACCGCACAGCTTTCGAGACACTGGTGCGCCAGTACGACCAGGCCGTGCTGCGCCTGGCCATGCACCTGACTGGATCGGATGCCGACGCACATGACATCTATCAGGAAGCCTTTCTAAAAGCCTACAGACATATTGGCAACTTCAGGTTTGAATGCTCGTTTTATACGTGGATTTATCGTATTGTGACCAATCTCTGTCTGGACCATCTGCGCAAACGGCAGACCCGCAAAGAAGATCCGCAGATGGTAATGGATTCCAGCGGACAGCCGGTAGACGTGCTGGAACGCGTGTCCGATGACCGGTCCGGTGCGAACCCTGAACGCGATCTGATGAGGCGCGAGCTGGGAGCAAAGATCAACCAGGCGCTGACAAAATTGACGCCGCGCGAGCGCATGGTTTTTGAGTTGAAACATTATCAGGGCCTGCGGCTGCGGACGATTGGCGAGATGCTGAACACAACCGAAGAGACAGCCAAGAATACGCTCTTTAGGGCGACACAGAAGTTGCGGGGGGCGTTGGGGAGCATGAGGTGAGAAAGAAGCAATTAGCCAAAGAGCGGCTTTGGGCTCTTGGCTTTTGGTATTTGGCTTTGTTTGGAAGATATGAGCCGGTCGTGAAGTGGCGGGGATAACAAGGCTTGGGGCATCGGCCCGCAGAAGCGAAGAGCGAGGGTCTTGCAACGCAGCATCAAAAGTCGGAAGAGACGGGCTTGCAGCCAAGTACTAAATACCAAGTACCGAGAGACGAATGGGAGCGCAGGCGAGGGCGCCTGCGGTCCACAGTGATGGATAGTGCGGAGAAACTATGAACTGTGATTGGACCAAAGAAAACGTTGTTTTATACATCTACGGCGAGCTGGCCGATGATGCCAAATTCGAATTTGAACAGCACGTGCGCCAATGCCTGGGATGCAGGCGCGAACTGGATGCATCACTTGAAATGAAAGAGAGTATGGCTGCGGCGCCGGTGAAAGAAATCTCGCCCAGCTTTCTGGCGGCCAACAGAATGCAACTGCAGGAAGCGCTGGAGCACGCAGAGCAGTCCAAGAACTTCTTTAGTTCATTCGTCTTTGACGCCACCGGATGGTTCCACCAGATCAAGCTGGCCCCTGCCATGACCGCCGCGCTGCTGATGCTTGGCTTTGCAGGCGGCGTGGGAACAACCTACAAGATGATGGACGCGAAGAGAGCTCCGATTACGGCGAATGGCCCGAACGATAGGATTGATGTTCCGGCAGAAGCGAACATTGGCTCGATCGAATCGATTACGCCGAGCGCAAATTCCAACCAGGTGCAGATCAAATACAACACATTGCAGCCGCAAATCCTGAACGGATCGAGCGATGATCCGCGCATACGGCAATTGCTGGTGCTGGCGGCGCGCAACACCCGCAATCCCGCCATCGCGCTGGATTCCATTGACGTATTGACGCGCGGCTCAGAAGACAACGCGGTGCGCGAAGTATTGATTGAAGCCCTGCGATATGACAAGAATCCCGGAGTGCGATTGAAGTCACTGGATGCGCTGAAAGGGTATGTCCGCGACGATGTTCACGTGCGTGATGCAATCGTAGAAGCCCTGCTGCATGACAACAATGCGGGCGTGCGCCAGGAAGCCATCAGCCTGCTGGACGCGGTGAAAGCCGATACCAGCGTGCGCTCTGCGTTGACGGTGCTGGCGGACCGCGACCCGAACAAATTTATCCGTGAGGAATCGAAGCGGTATCTGGCAACCATGCCGCATTTGGATTAGGAGAGCAGTACTTAGTAATTAGTATTTGGCTTTTTATGGAGGGTGCGGACGGCTTTGAATGAGAGTGCGTTTTGTGAATGATCGTAAGACTGTGAAGTTTTGGCTAAATGCCAAATACTAAGTGCTCAATGCTGGAAAACGAACAACGATGAAGAAGAACCTACAACTCGCGATCGTGATTTTGGCGGCTGGCTTTCTTTCTGCCGCAGCGGTCGCACAGGCTCCGCGCTTGTACCGCGCGCAAGGCAATGAGTGGATACAGGAAGTTTCTGGAACGTTTTCCGCGGGCAAGATTGTGAAGGTGAAGTCGAGCAGCGGATCGATTCATATTCAGGGTGCGCAGCAAAATAACGTTACGTACACGATTCGCGAGCATGTCCATGCTGCCCGTGAAGATCGCGCGCGCCGCGAACTGAGCCACATGAAGTTCACCACATTTAGCTCCGGTGACGCGGTGGTCTTGCAGGCGGACTGTGAAGGGTCGAACCAGGGCTCGATTGATTTTGATATTAAAGTCCCGGCACAGACGCAGCTTGTCCGGCTGCAAACGGAAGGCGGCACGGTGGCGGCAAAGAACCTGTCTGGGCGCGTCGAGGCGAAGACGGGCGGTGGCGGAATTCAACTGGACGGTATCACTGGCGTAATCGCGGTTTCAAGCGGTGGCGGAAATATCGATATCGGCAAAGTAGGGAATGACGTTGAGGCATCGACTGGCGGCGGAAGCATTCGGCTCGTGTCAGCCGCAGGCCATGTTACGGCGAAGTCGGGCGGCGGGAATCTCAACATCGGCTGGGCCAAAGTGATGACGCTGCAAACGGCCGGCGGGTCCATCCAGGTGACGAAGTGCGATGGCAAGATCAAAGCCGAAACCGGCGGCGGCAACATTGAGCTGAACGACATTGCCGGTGCGGCGGAAATTGAGACGGCCGGCGGAAGCATCCATATTGGGCCGGCACGGGGCGGAGTGCGGGCGGAAACCGGTGCGGGCGCGATTATGGCCAAGCTGGCGTCGGGCGGCGTGGCGTTTACGGACTCAAAGCTGGAAACCCAGATGGGCGACATTATCGTGTTTGTGCCGGAGGGTCTGGGCGTAAATGTTCGCGCGGCAGTCGAAGCGGCGCGGAGCTATGGCATCCACAGCGAATTTGGCGAGCTGAAGATTACTCAGTCGTCGACCACAATGGGGCCGCGCGAATTTTATGCAGAAGGAAGCCTGAACGGCGGCGGTCCGCTGCTGCACGTCCACACAACGGCCGGGAATATTGAGATCAAGAGAGAAGCAAGACCGTAAGAAAAAATTTGGAGCGTTGCCCTATGATTCAGAAAAAAATGATTCGAAAAAAGGCAGTTGCGCTGTTGGTTGCAGGCTTGGCGCTGCCGCTGATTGCAGCACAGCCTTCATCGCCACCTGAGACGCTCTCGCACCCGTTCCAAGGCTACTTCTATGCCGCTGGGCGCTCATACCTTGGCGTTGATATTCGTGATGTAACCACGGACCGTCTGGCCGCGCTCAAGCTGAAAGAAGAACGCGGAGTAGAAATTACGATGGTCGACGCTGATGCACCCGCTGGAAAAGCCGGTCTCCGCGAGCACGATGTAATTCTCGATTTCAACGGCACAGCGATTGAAAGTGAAGAGCAGATTCGCCGCCTGATCCGTGAAGTGCCGCCCGGACGCACAGTCACGCTTGGCATCAGCCGTGACGGCGTGCCCATGAAAATCAATGTCCAACTGGCTGATCACGGCGCGGTCGTCGCGCGGGCTTTTCCGCGCATTGTTGTCCCCACCCCGCGTCCAGGCGACTTCCCCCGCAACAGCATGGACCTGCCGTTTCAGATTCAGACCTACTCTTCCGTGCTCGGCGTGCAGACGGAAAGCCTGACGCGCCAATTAGGCGACTACTTTGGCGTGAAAGACGGTGAAGGCGTGCTGGTGCGTTCGGTGGAAAAAAACAGCGCGGCGGAAAAAGCCGGCCTGAAAGCTGGCGACGTAATCGTAAAAGCCGACAATGAAAAGCTCACCGACCGCAGCGACCTGAGCCATATTCTCCGCAGCCATCGCACTGGCGGCAAGATGACTCTGGTAGTGATGCGAGACAAGCACGAGCAAACGCTCACCGTAACGCTGCCGGACCGCGGCTCGCGCGACTCATCTTTCCTGAATCTAGATACTGACGAGTTGCAGGCCTCTCTCGCCAGCGCGGAAGATATGGTGCAGGATCTCGACATCAACCGCATCCTGTCTGCAGCAGACATGGCTTCGCTTGATCGCGACATGGCTCTTCTGGGCAGAAACGTGCTGCAATCACCTGAAATTGAGAAGGCCATGCGTGAGGCAGAAAAAGCTTTGCAGGATTTGAAACTCGGCTCCGATCCCATCTAAAGACGTTCTTTCATGCTCTCCTCAGCTTGAGCGTGGCCGTATTTTCTGTCACGCTTTTTTTCTGCAAAGCCCATCACGGCGCGCCGTTATGAATCAACATCAGGCGAACCCGCTCGGGTCTGGCGCTCCTGCATTCTGGGCTGAAAAATTTCGCTGCACCATGGCAACACTATGCTCTCCGGCCGTGATCTATGTACTCGGCAATGTTCAGCATCTGCAAACATGAGGAGAACTCAATGAAGAAGCTATTTGCGTGTTTAACCATAGTCTTCGCAATCACGTACTTGTCGGCAGCGCAGACGGCCAGCGCTTCAGGCAGTGGCCAGGCAGGCGCCGCAGACCAGGCAACAGACAAAAAAGCCGCTCCCAAAAAGGGCGCAGGCGGGGCAACGCTCACCGGCTGTCTCAGCGGCCCCAATGACGAAGGTGTTTACGAGCTAAAGAGCGGAAAGAAAGAGGTGGAAGTTGGAGGCCTAGACGATCTAACCAAGCACGTTGGACATAAGGTGCGTTTGCACGGCTCCTGGACTAAGAACGGCTCCGACATTGGAGAAAAGGAGAGCTCTGAAAGTAAAGGCAAGGAAGAGAAAGGCGAACGCCACTTCAAGGTAGCGTCCATTGACCACATCAGTGACACTTGCCCGGTCGGCGCAGCTGAAAAAGGTGAGCACCACAAAAAGGGCGCGAGCGCAGGCACTCCGCCCAAACAGTAAAATTACCCTAATGTGAGAAGCGCAGCTTCCTGGCTGCGCTTTATTTTTTGGCAGCAGACGTTCATTAGCAGCAACGATGAACCCGCCTTTCTAGAGTCTTGCCGGGGAATATCAAATAATTGACTGACTATCTATTTTCCGGCGGATGCAGCTCCAGCAGCGTTCGCGGATCTAAATATTCACCACGCCAGCGCACGGCAAAGTGGAGATGGGGTGCCGTGGCGCGTCCTGTGCCGCCGCTAAGGCCCAGAAGCTGCCCTTTCTTCACCTCATCGCCTTCTTTTACTTTGAATTCGGAGAGGTGTAGATACATCGTCAGCAGTCCCTGCCCGTGATCGATCATCACGCAGTTCCCTTCAAAGTAGAGCGTCCGGGCCAGGATTACCGTTCCACTGTTTGCAGCCACAACCGGCGTTCCCGTGCTTACCCGGAAATCCAGGCCGGTGTGCTGGCTCTTTTTCACGCCATTGAACACGCGTGCCGATCCAAACACGCCTGAGACTTCGGCGTCGGCAGGCGGTTCAAAGCGCCCCGACCAGAGGGTTTCCGGCGCGCTAGCAGAGAAAACTTTCCTCTTTTCAACTTGGTCTTCTTCAATCCGCGCCAGCGTTTCTTTAGGAGGCTCAACAAATCCCGGTGCTACTTTCAACGCGCTAGTGGGATAATGCGCAGCCCCGACTGCTACCGCGTAACTCATCGCAGCGCCTTTTTCGCCAGCGCCTTTGCCCTCGACGTGCAACGTGTAGGTGCCTGGCTTGGTGGCCAGGCTCACACCTGCAAATCCATACCAGCAGTGGCATGCTTTACTGGAGCGAAAAGAGAATTCCTGTCCCAGAAAGTTTCCTTGTAATGCTTCAAGTTGAAGAGGAGCCGTCACGCGAAAAAGCACGGGAGAGCCATTCACGAGCTTTGCGGGCTCCCACTCCGCCTTCCATTTTTGTGCGGGAGCAGCGGTGGCAGGCGCAGAAAGGCCAAACAGGATCGTCACCAGAAAAATGGTTTCGAGTTTGAACCTGTAGCAGGACATGGGCTGCACGTTTGGCTCGATCAGCGTCAATCAGCCTTCATCTGCGGCAAAACGCTTTAGTCTTCCCACCTTTTGAAGATCAGCGATCCATTCGTCCCGCCGAAGCCGAATGAATTAGAAAGCGCAATCTTTAACGGCGCTTTCCGTGCCACATTCGGCACGTAATCCAGATCGCATGCAGGATCGGGATTGGTGAGATTGATAGTCGGTGGAAGGATCTGGTCGCGCAACGCCAGTATCGTAATGCCTGCTTCCAGTCCGCCGGCCCCGCCCAGCAAGTGTCCTGTCATGGACTTCGTGGAGCTCACCGGAATTTTTGTGTCCGCGCCAAACGTCCGTTTTATGGCCATGGTTTCCAGCACATCGCCAATCGGCGTAGATGTTCCGTGGGCATTCACGTAATCGATGTCCGACGGACTAAGCTTCGCGTCGTGGATAGCGGCAGTCATCACGCGCCACCCGCCTTCACCTTCTTCCGCAGGCTGGGTGATGTGGTAGGCGTCAGCGCTCATGCCGTAGCCGATAATTTCAGCCAGAATCTTTGCACCGCGGTTCTTCGCGGACTCCAGTTCTTCCAGCACCACGATTCCTGCGCCTTCGCCAATCACAAAACCGTCGCGTTCACGGTCCCACGGACGGCTCGCGGTTTCCGGATCATCATTTCGGGTGGAAAGTGCGCGCATGGCGGCGAATCCGCCAACGCCCATCGGCGTGATGGCCGCTTCTGATCCGCCGGCAATCATCACGTCCGCATCGCAGCGCTGAATGATCTTGTAAGCGTCGCCAATAGCGTGTGCGCTGGTGGTGCAGGCCGTGGCCGTGGCCTCGTTTGGCCCTTTGGCGCCATACCGGATGCTCACATGCCCTGCTGCCAGGTTCACGATTGCCGCCGGAATAAAGAAAGGAGATATCTTGCGCGGACCGCCTTTCAGCAGCTCTGCGTGTTCGCGCTCAATCACGTCAAATCCGCCCACGCCTGACCCGATATGCACGCCAACTCGTGTGGCATTTTCCGGCGTGATCTTGAGCCCGGACATGTTCATCGCTTCATCCGCCGCTGCCATGGCGAAGTGGATAAAGCGCCCCATCTTCTTGACTTCTTTTTTCTCGATGAATTTTAGAGGATCAAAGTCTTTGACTTCCGCCGCAATCTGGCAGGCGAACTGCGTGGTATCAAACCTGGTAATTTTGCTGACGCCACTTTTGCCGGCAACAATGTTCTGCCAGACCTCAGTGCTGGTCTGCCCCACGGCGCAGATCAGCCCCATGCCCGTTACAACAACCCGCCTGGCCAATCACTTGCCGCCTTTCGCATGCTTGTCAATGTAATCAACCGCATCTTTTACTGTGCGGATCTTTTCCGCATCCTCGTCAGGAATCTCAATGTCAAAGGCTTCTTCAAACGCCATGACGAGCTCCACTGTATCCAGTGAATCCGCGCCCAGATCGTCCACAAAGGAGGCATTGGGCGTAACTTCGCCTTCATCCACTCCCAGCTGTTCAACAATAATTTGTTTCACTTTATCTTCAACGGCTGCTGCCATAGGCTTAGTGTCTCCTTCTATTGTGTACTCAAAAATTCTTTGACCAAATATGTCTGCCTGAAAATTCCTAGGGCCTCTTATTGCTTTACTGACTTTGCATTCTTCTGGATGTAATCGACCGCGTTCTGGACTGTCACAATCTTTTCCGCGTCTTCATCCGGAATCTCAATCCCGAAAGTTTCTTCCAGTGCCATGATCAATTCCACGCGGTCCAGAGAATCGGCGCCAAGGTCATCCACAAATGAAGACGCCGCCGTCACATCTCCTGCCTCGACGCCCAACTGGTCCACGATAATCTGTTTTACTTTGTCCTCAACACCCGGCATAGAGGCTCTCCTGCATACATGTCAAACCGGCTAGTGTAATTGCTCTAAAAATGCTGTGTAAAGGGCTGCCTCAAAAAGGTTTCCTCGCCACCACCAGAGACTCCGGCATTGGTTCCAGCGGAACCAGCCGCGGCGCCTCCAATCCGGCATTGCGGCACATCGTCGCATACTCTGCCAGAGTGTAAGCGTCTCCTTTCGGAGTATTGCCCAGCATGGTCAAGCCGAACATTGCGGGTACCGGCGGTGAAACACGATCTTCATTGGGCACAAACTCTAAGATTATCACCTGCCCGCCGGGATTGAGGGCCGCATGGGCTTTTTTCAGCATTTTTTCGTTTTCAGAGGGATCAAAGTGATGCAGCAGATTAGTGATCAAAACGGCGTCAAATCCCGCGCCATAATCCACATCAAAGGCGCTGCCCGGCAGCAGATGGTACCGGTCGGTTAGTCCCTGTTTTGCGGCATTTTCCCTGGCTACTTCAAGCACATTGGCCCAATCCAATGCATAGATGTGGGCTTTGGGGAGCCGCTGGGCTACTGTAATGCCAAAGAGACCGTGGCTGGCTGCTATATCCAGGATCTTCACCGATGGGCGGGCACTCAGCTCTCCACCCAGCAAGTCCGCGATCGCCTGCGCGGGCGGCATCATCATCGGAGCCATGCCTTTGGCGAATTCGATCCAGATTGGATCGTCGGGTGCCAGGGTAGTATCTTCGTTGGAGGAACCGCCATTCCTAACCGCCGCAGTCAAATGCTCAAAATGACCTAGCTGTGTGGGATGCAGCAGGAACTTGAACGCCAGTCCCAGATAAGCAGGTGAGCGGCTATCGAGGAAAAAAGCCGTGTCAGGCGTAAGCGAATAATTGTTGCCGCTCTTGGTCAGAAACCCCATCACCACCAGCGCATCGCTCAGGATGCGTATGCCGCGCTCGGCAGCATTGCAATTTTTCGCGATCTCAGCTGCCGTCCGGTTGCCCTTGGCAATCACGGTAAATAAATCTACGTCCACCGCTGCTTTCAGAGCGAAAGCGCGCTGGTATCCCTGGACTGTATTGAATATCTGGACCGGGCTGGGTGGTGTAGCGGGCATTTGTAACGCAGACATCTCAGGTAAACCTCCACAGCGATTCTATCTGTTTAGCCGCCTTCCAGAGGTGCGGAGCAGGGCTTTACAATACAACCTTGTCCGCGCCGAAATTTTTCCTTAAATATACTGCCTGGCTCGCCGCTCTCAAGACGCTTGGAGCGTGGGGCGTCTTTATCATTTCCATTCTGGATTCCGCTGCTTTCGGTGTGCCCATGGACCCGCTGGTGGCCGGATATGTGTACGCGAATCCGCATAAAGCATGGCTCTACTGCCTGGCGGGAGCGTTAGGCTCGGCACTGGGAAGTCTTGTGCCTTACGGCCTGGGACGAGCGGGTGGCGAGCTGTTTTTGCTTAAACGAATCGATGAAGCGCGCCTCAAACGCATCCGCGACCGCTTTGAGCGGCAGGAATTTCTCGCTCTGATGGTCCCGGCCATGCTACCGCCGCCGACGCCATTCAAGCTGTTGGTCTTTTCCGCTGGCGTTTTTGAAATGAAGCCGGTCGCGTTCCTTCTGGCGATCATCAGCGGACGCCTGGTGCGCTTTGGCGTGCTGTCCGTCCTCACCATCGTGTTCGGCAAAGAGATTGTCGAACAGACAAAAAACATGGTCAAGACGCACCCCACCCTTATGGTGCTGCTTGTATTTGCGATATTTTTCGTGATCTATTTCGTGTTCCGGCTGCTCCGCCAGCCCGCAAAAGAAATTGCAGACGAGATCAAGCAGCAGGAGGAAGCAGAGGCAGAATAGGCTTCGACGTTTTTTATCTGCGTTTATCTGCGAAAATCTGCGGCTAAAAAGGTTTTCCGAAAACTACGCCGCTGCGCTCTTGCTCTCGATCCTTAGCTGTGTTTGCGCGACCAGCGCCCCAATGCCGAAGAACACCAGCGAGAAAACTACATCCGAGATCATGCCGTTGCGGAAGAACGGAATCGCCTTAGTGTAGCACTCAATCAAGCCGGAGAGGTTCTTGGCATAAGCGATGTTTCCAAACGCCCACACGGCAAAGTTGCTGGTCAGGAAGAATCCAATGCCCGTGCCCAGCCCCGCGCCCAGAACGTTCAAAGGCTTGATACGATCGCGCAGGAACAACCCGATAAAGCATGGAACCAGGTACCAGCTCCACATCATGATCTGGTCCAACGCAAACGGAAGCTGATAAACCCGGAGATTCAAATAAATATCGGAGCCAATAAGCAGAGCGGCGGGAATCCAGAAGTGGCTGCGCGGCATGCGTGATCCAAAGAACAGCAGTGAAGCCCCAACAAGGCTGAAACCCAGCGTGGCGAACGCGCCGGTACCGGCCACCAGCCGCAACAACACTGCAAGAACCACAAACAGATAAGCGAGCATACGCACCTCAGAGTAAGTATTGTGACGGTTTGAAAGCATAAACGTCAAGACTTGAAACCTATTCTGCTCCTAGTCCGGCTGCGGCTTGCCGGTAAACATCTTTTCAACCCGCAATTGCTGGTCAAGCACCACATAGGCCCCCAGCGTGGGCCTCCGATGCTGACTTACGGCTTCTGCGCTCTCAAAACGCAAATCTTCAAACCGCACCTGGTATCTTCCGCCTTCCAATTTCTCCGTGGTTACCAGCGGATATGCTGCCCAGTCGAGGTAGACCTGTCCAAGCCGGGACTTCTTGGCCGCCAGCGTCACCGGAGTCTCTTCCGGTTTGAAACGCACTACCGCAATATTCAAAGGATCAATTTCACCCGAGCCGGAATCCACGGGCGCCATCTCAAAAAAGTCCTTGGTCTCCACCACGCCATTCCACGAAAAGAGATTGATGGGCTGAGGGAAGGCGGATGCCCGTAGCGGGTCCTGATCGCGATACGTTCTGGCATTCAAGGCATTCAGGGCGCGGCGATGCTCGAAGTCGCGCACCAGGATCACCGCAACCAGGCAGATCAGGGCAAAGATAGCGGCGCCGCGTCCACGAAATCGCGGCTTCTGCGAGCCAATCTCCTCGGTGACCAGGGCCATCAATCCGGGCAGCACCAGCGCCAGAAACATCGCCAGCAGCATAATGGGATCGACGATAAAAACGATGTCCCACGAATACCATTTCTCATTGAAGGGCGCGAACGGACGCACTCCATAATTGTTGGTGAAGTCCTGGAACAGATGCACCAGCGATCCCAACAAAGCATAGGCATAGAGCAGCTTCCAATTCGGCAGCAGCTTGGGGAACCTGGCTCCCGCAACCCCATCAGGACGGGCTTTCTGGCGCGAGCTTCTCCAGCGATGGATCCCATAGACAAGTGCGACCACCGCGGCAGCCATAAAAGGCGCGCCAATCAGGCTGTGTGTGATACCGCGATGATGTTGCAAGCCTGTAATCGAGCCCCAGAAATAGGAAACCGAGTCAACGTCAGGAGCTTCAAATGCGAGCGTCAGCGTGAGCGTTGCCAACGCGGTTTTTCGATTCAGTCCGGCGCGGCTCACGCAGGCGCCGGTCAGCATATGCGTGACAGGGTCCAAGAAAATACCTCAAAAAGCAAAGTAGCATTCTAAACATGGCTCACCCGTTCGCCCTAACCTTTGCCAAGGGTCTTGGCCAGTTTTTATCGCGTTCCAACGTGTTGTGGAACCGATCAACAACATGGAATAATATGACCTACTCTGCTCATGAACGCGGATCAAACATCGGACACACGGCTCCTGCTATGCTCCCGCCATAGCGATTCCGTGCTGGCCATGCAGCGTGAAGTTTTTCGCAACTCCGGTTATCAGGTGGTCGCCGCTGCTTCAAAAGAAGAGATTTACCAGCACATTGAAACCACGGATTTTGACGTAATCATCCTGAATCACACCCTGTCTTTCTCCGATCGCAAGACACTGGCCAAAAAAGCCAAGCAAAGCAATCCCAGCAATGGCGTACTTGTGCTGCACCATAGCGGCTCGCTGGGCAATCCTTATGTTGACCTGGCAGTGGATTCCCGTTCCGGCGTAAAGCCGATGCTGGATACTCTGAAGCGTATTGAGGCTATGCGCCATGCCCGCACGCACCATGGCCCCGGCGCAGAGGGAAAGTATGTTGTGGTAGCCGACCTGAATCGCAACTACACCTTCGCCACCGATCCTGTCTGTGAATTGCTTGGCTATGACCGCGCCATGCTGCTGGAACTTCGCATTGACGACATTGTGGATGGCTCAAGCCATGTGGCGGCCCCGCTTTTTCAGCAGTTTGTGGCCGATGGGAGACAAGAAGGAAGAATTACCCTTCGACATCGTTCCGGCAGGAAGGTGCCGGTGAAATATTCGGCTCTGGTTGAGCCAGATGGTTGCGTTGTCGCGCACTGGGAACCTCTGGAGTCTTCTGCAGCGAACTGAACAGCAGTCGGTTGAACTCAAGAGCATCATTTCATCAATAGCTTGATTGATTTGCTTGCTATCGTAAGCTCCGCCGGCAGCACGCCCAGCAACTCGCCATCGGCCTGAGAGTGAATTGTGCGCATGCCCTGAATCTCCGTGCAGCGAAACCACTTTGTATGGATGGCGTCCACGCTTTCAACTTTCCAATTGCGTCCGGTAGCCACGCTGGCAAAGTATGAGAAGAAGCGCCGGATTTTGTTGGTCCGAAACAGCAGCAGGCAAAAATCATTTCGCAGAAGACTTGTCCCGAGCTTCACCCGGCTCAACAATCCGGGAAACTTTTCCGCGCGCACACACATGGCCAGCATGGCCTCGCTCTGTTGGCGATTCCCCTCTTCGTCTTCCCACTCACATTGAAACATGGGATAACGGCGGCGCAACGCCATACGCGCCATCTCAAGAAAATAGGCATTTCGTCCCCAGAACTCTTTCGCCTCGACCGCCGTGCGATACATTAATTCCGCATCTGCGCCCACACCGGCCGCGACCAGAAAATATCGATTCTGCGGACCATCTTTCCCCTGCGAATACACCAGTCCGGGATGAAACGCGCGCGGCTTATACGTCAGCAGCTTTTTGGCCGCTTCCACCGGATCAGAAGGCAGTCCCAGATCTGACGCCAGCAGGTTGCCGCTGCCCAGCGGCACCAGACCCAGCGCCACGTCCGTGGTTGCAGCCAGCATAATGCCATTGAGAACTTCGTTGGCGGTGCCATCGCCTCCGCAGGCGATCACCGTATCAAAGCCTCTAGCTGCAGCTTCCTGCACCTGCTGGATAGCGCTGCCCATGTGCGTTGTGGCGCACGTTTCCACCTCTACGCCCGCCGACCGCAAAACTTCCACCACCCGCGCAATATCCTGCGTGCGCTTCTTGCGACGGCGACCGGAAGCCGGGTTGTAAATCAAAAATGCTCTGCGCACGGCTGGATTATAGTAGGCGGAGTGCCAGCTAAAATGCTTGCAAACAAAATGGACTAAAATTCCTACCGCCATGCCCTCAGAAGCCACCCAAGCCTTCCGTTCAGCCCGCGACTTCCTTCTTGCTCATCGCGATGATTACGCCACCGCTTATTCAGGCTTCCAGTGGCCCAAGCTTGATCGCTTCAACTGGGCACTGGATTGGTTTGACCAGATTGCCGCCGGCGATCGCCGTAACCAGACAGCCTTGTGGGTGGCCTATGAAGATGGTCGCCATGATAAGCTGACGTTCGCTGAACTCTCAGAGCGGTCCAATCGCTTCGCTAACTACTACCGCGGCCTCGGCGTGCGCCGTGGCGATCGTGTGTTGCTCATGCTGAGCAACATCCCTCCACTGTGGGAGACCATGCTGGCCATGATGAAGCTGGGCGCGGTCATCATCCCGGCAACAACTTTGCTCACGGCGAATGATCTGGCCGATCGTATTGCGCGAGGCCACGTGAAACATATTGTCTGCGCTGCCGACCTCGCTCCAAAGATTGAAGCTGCGTGCGGAAGCTGTACGCGCATCGCCATTGGCGGCAAAGCCGAGGGCTGGCATGAATATGAGCAAGGCTACGCATCGCCCGCGTTTCAGCCCGAAGGCGAGACGCGCGCCAGTGATCCTTTGCAGCTTTATTTCACTTCCGGCACCACGGCCAAGCCCAAGCTGGTGATGCACAGCCATACCAGCTATCCCGTGGGCCACCTTTCCACCATGTATTGGATCGGCATCAAGCCCGGCGACATCCACTGCAATCTCTCGTCGCCCGGCTGGGCCAAGCACGCATGGAGCTGCTTCTTTGCACCCTGGAACGCCGAAGCAACGGTCTTTGTGATCAACCAGTCGCGCTTCAGCGCGCGCGGCCTGCTGGATGCCATTACCGGCTGCGGCGTAACCACGTTCTGCGCGCCGCCCACGGTGTGGCGCATGCTGATCACAGAAAGCCTCAGCGATTGGAAGGTGCGTCTGCGTGAGCTGGCCAGCGCCGGCGAGCCGCTAAACCCTGAAGTGATTGAACAGGTGCGCACCGCCTGGGGCCTGACGATCCGTGATGGCTACGGACAGACCGAGACCACGGCGCAGGTCGGCAATCCTCCGGGACAGAAACTCAAAGTCGGCGCCATGGGCCGACCGCTTCCCGGCTATCGCGTGCGCCTGCTCGATCCCAATGAGAAAGATGCTGAAGAAGGCGAGCTGTGCCTGCCGCTCGATCCGCCTCCAGCCGCGCTCATGCCCGGCTACCAGGGAGATGACGGCAAGCTGATTCCACTGGAAGGTCCGGTCTATCGCACAGGCGACGTAGTGCAGCGCGACGCTGAAGGCTATCTCACGTTTGTTGGCCGCGCCGACGATGTTTTTAAAGCCTCCGATTACCGCATCAGCCCGTTTGAAGTGGAGAGCGCCCTGATTGAGCACCCTGATGTTGTGGAATGCGCCGTGGTGCCCACGCCCGATCCGTTACGACACGCGCTCGTCAAAGCATTCATCACATTACGCGCCGGATGTCAGCCTTCGCGCGAAACCGCGCTTTCGATCTTCCAGCACAGCCGCAAAGTGCTGGCACCATATAAGCGTGTGCGGCGATTGGAGTTTGTCGATCTGCCAAAAACAATTTCCGGCAAGATTCGCCGCGTGCAGTTACGGACTGCGGAAGCAGAAAGATCTCAGAACGCGCAGCGGCAGGAAGAGTTCAGGGAAGAGGATTTTCCTGAGTTGAAATAGTAAAAAATCCTTTAGCACAGAGGACACAAAGGCAACATACAGGAAAAGCCGATCAAGAGCTTTTGTGATAGCAAGAATCATTGCTGAAATCAAACAAAAAGGCCATCACTCCGGCAGACTCAGTGCCAAACATTTACTTCCTGGTTCAGCCTGTTTCTATTTTCCAAACAAACCAATGTGCAATCAGGAACATTAAAAAGTTCTTACCGCCGCGGATTACTCTCTCCTTTTCGTCTAATGCAAAATCGGCAAACGTTATTCTTCTTGAAAACCTTAAAAATAATATTGCCATGTTTCTCTCATTTGCCAATGCGCGATTATAAGTAGCGTAATAAGAACCTTTCCGATTGAAAGCGGAGATGGGACTTACAAAAGGAGAAAAATAGTATGAATAACACACTATATGGTGGGGCGTTGGTTGAGCATTGGCGCAAGGACGGAGGACAGAATAATCCTGCCGGTCCGCTCTTTGCTTCTGGGCAGTTTGCGGAAGCAGATATTGTTAACGCAACTGCCGAGATAACCTGTGGCACTGCTTGCTCCGGCTCAATCACGCGTCCTTGCTGTTAATTGACATGACAGGGCGTCATTTCGATGAGTCACTGGGTTGCCTGGTTTCGCCTGCTCTGGACGAATTGGCAACCCATCTTTCTTTCGTTAAATTGAGTGCGAGAGAGCGCTATGTCATCATCGATGCGACGCGGGAATCACTTTATACGGTCCTGCACAGCAAAGTCAGCCGGTTGCTCGTTCTCGAACTCAACGCCGCAAGGGTAACCGGGCGACTGAGCGGCGAGAACTCAGAACAACGTTGGCAGCACTTCATTGAGCTCGCGTCCCACCGATCATTCTGGGACGATTTGGCCACTCAGTATCCCTCGTTATTACAAAGAATAGGCGTGATAGTGCAGAACCGGTGCATGGCAACGCTGCGCTTCGCGAAGCGTTGGAGTGCGGATCGGCATCGATTGAAAAGTCTCTGCACCTGCGAACCGGGCGAACTGAAGGAGCTCAGCTTCGGGGCCGGTGACAGCCATCGCGGTGGCTCGACCGTGGCAATTGTGCGAGGTGAGGGCTGGAGTGTTGTTTACAAACCGCGTTCATTGGCAATCGATAATGCGCTGCGCAGCTTTGTCACGGAGTTTGCAGATGATCATGGCAGTCCAGTAAGTATTCGCATCCCCAAGGCTATGGACTGTGGCGATTACGGGTGGGTTGAATTTGTGTCCCACCGCTTCGCGGCAGGAAACGAGGAACTGCTTAGTTTTTACCGCGGCATTGGCCACTTGCTGGCATTCATGCGGTTGCTCAGCGGCAGTGATCTGCACGCTGAAAATGTGATTGCGCAGGGCGGGTGCCCCGTGGTAGTCGACTGCGAAACCCTTTTCACGCCCAAAATTCCGCGATCACCCTCCGGCTACGGAGAGGCGTTTGACCGTGCCGGCGAACTGATAGCTCGAACGGTCCTTAGTATAGGCCTGTTGCCCGGACGTGGAATGGGTCTCGGTTGGCGCGGTGTTGATCCTTCCGCTGTGGGCATGCTCCCCGGACAGCAGCCGATGCAGCGGCAGCTAGGAATCCTAGACGCGGGTACGGACAAAGCGTATATCGGTTCCATTCTTATTGAAGCGCCGGTATCGCAGAACCATCCAAGCACCCGGCCAGCCCTTGCCGAATACTGGCCAGAAGTGCTGCGCGGGTTTGATGAATTAACCGCCACTCTGCAGCGCCTGGATGCTGCTGGCGGCTTGCGACGGCGGCTGCAAGTGTTCGAGGATTGCCATATCCGCGTGGTGCTGCGCGCAACGGAGGTCTACGCTGAGATCGCTCGAATGCTATGGCATCCTGTATCGCTGCATGACCTCGAACCGGCGCGGCAGCGCGCTTTCGGACTGTTGGAGAAAATGGCCGCGAACGTCTCCCTGGCGCCAAGCGATCCGGCGGTCATCCATGCCGAGATAGATGAATTGCTCGAAGGCGATGTCCCATATTTTTTCACCGTAGCGCGTGAAGGCCGCTTGCACGGCCCGAACGGGACATCCTGGCTTTCGGCCTGTCATCTGGTTGAATCTGCCTTGGCGGATTGGCGCAGCGCCGATTTTGCTCTCGAACGGAAAGTTATTCAATCGTCGCTGGTGAGCGCTTACATCAACGACGGCTGGAAGTCTCATGGAACATCGGTATTGCGGGCGGATAGACGCGGCGGCGATCTGGAAGCGCGTCGCCGCCGGCAAGCCGCGCACATCATCCAATCCATATTGGCAAATGCGATTCATGCCGACGACGGCAGCGTGGCCTGGATTGCGCCGGTGCTTACCACAACGGGGTGGTCAGTGCAGCCCTTGCAGCAGGATTTCTATAACGGGATAGCGGGGCTCACATTGTTGCTGGGCGCTTATCTGCACGAAACAGCGGGTGGGCGAGCCGATCCTGTCCATGAACTTGACCGGCTGTTTGCGGCGACGCTGCATACGTTGCACCTGGATGAGGCCAAACGGGAACGTGTGGGCGACGAAGGGCTGAAGGTCAGGCCCGTTCCCCCAGGCGCATATCTTGGACTTGGCTCGCAGATATGGACCTATATTGTGCTGTCGCAATGGGAGTTGGACAGAGGCGATGGTTTGCAGCGCGCTCGCAAACTGGCGGACCAGATTCCCGCAGCAGCGGCAGTGGACGAGGCCCACGACTTGCTTTCCGGCAGCGCTGGCGCCATTGCTCCATTACTGGCGCTCGCAGGCAAAACAGGAGATGAGCGTTACGTCCGCATCGCTTCACAACTGGGAGATCTGTTGCACGAGCGCGCTCAACATCGCAATGGACAGGCTTACTGGCCCCATCCCGACTCGCCGGGAGGGATGGGCGGCTTTGCCCATGGCGTTACCGGCATTGGCTGGGCCTTGACCCGGCTGGCACGCGCAACCGGGAGCGCACAGCACCAGCAACTGGCACAAGAAGCATTCGCGTTTGAAGACGCGCTGTTTGACGAGCAGGAGCAGAACTGGCGTGACCTCCGCATGCTTGAAGGCGCCAAGACCGCAGCAGCGTGGTGCCACGGCGCCGTGGGAATCGGTCTGGCACATCTGAATCTGGATTCAACGCTTACCTATGCATCGACGAGGAAATTGGTGCGCCTGGCCGCTGCGGCAACCTGGCGGCTGGGGATGGGATGGAATCATTGCGCGTGTCATGGCGATCTTGGCGCCTGGGAATTATTAGATCATGCGATCGCCGCCGGAGAGGCGCCCAAAGAACTAAGCGCCTCGTATCTGCTCGACATAATCCTGACAAGTCTGGAACAAGATGGCCCATCCTGCGGTATGGGTGGAAGCGCCTTCGCACCCGGCCTGTTGCCTGGACTGGGAGGGGTTGCTTACCAATTGCTGCGGGCTCATCCCGAGCATGATTTGCCTTCCATCCTAATCCCTGGCGGAGAGGTGCTCTGAGTGGCAAGCCTGTATCCGTATCATCGTGCATGGACAATCAAGCGTCTGAAAGAAGATTGGCGCGAGCCAGGCACAAGTGCATCGGAGGAGATAAGGCTCTCACGGAGCGATTGAAAAGGTTCCCATTCGCGCACCGTTCTTGCGCATGAGTGGGAAGATCAGCACACAAGTAGGGGAGGAAACCTTACGTTGCCAAGCGGAATACAACACAGGTTCCCTCCCTTTGCTTGGGTTGTTAGCTTACGCTGCCTTATCCTGTGACGCGCAGGTTGGGCAATCCACCACGATCCTGTCACGACGGCTGCGCAGGTTCTGCTGGAAATCGTTCCAGCGACGTCCACGGTCGATGTTCTCTCTTTCCGTGGGGCCGGCACCCTGCTCGGTTTCCACGATCGGATCGAGTTTGTAAACGCCGGGCTCACGCATTGCGTCCTGGGTTGACGACTCAGGCGAGTTTGAGACCTGGAAGTCAGTGCTCATCACACCCTCAACTTCTCTTGTCGTCTGATGCGGCAGAGGATTGGGATTTTCACGGCTTGCGTCTTGCGGGGCGATCTCTCTGTGCCCAACGCTTCTTTGGCCAATATCTTGCTGAGCCGCATTTTGCCGGATTGCGTCCTCCCGGCCGCCGATAGAAGGTTTCTGCGGACGCAGTGTGGTCTTGCCCGTTGCCCCGGAAGCCACGCCCAGCAGGTCATCTTCCTTGCCCATTTTTTGCGGGCTCAGGTTCGGCCTTCTGCCGGAAGCAGGCGCGCTGCTGCCGCCAATCGCGGAGCCTGTTACTTCTTCAGGCGCTGGCGTAATGATGCGACCAGTGTTCTTGTTGTACATAACTTCGCCGTCATTCCAGCGCTTTTCATAATCCTTCTCAAACGTAGACCAGTCGCCCTGGGCCTTCATGGTGTCTTCATTAAACTCAGGCAGCATCTCCAGGCGTTCTTTGTCCAGTTCGGCATAGAACTTGTCGTCATGGTTTCCGTAGGGTTCAACGCGGTTTGCCGGGACCATGACTTTCTTGCGGGAAAGCATGCCGCCGGTCTTAAGCACGATGTAGCGAATGTCTCCGCTGGAATGATCGAAAATCACATCATCGATGGTTCCCAGCTTCTCGTCGTTCACGCCGTAAACGTCTGCTCCGCGCAGATCGTCAACATCTTCCATTTTGTGATCACGAAGAATGCCGTAATGAGGCATAGCTGCTCCTTATTGTTTGTGTCTTTAAATTAAGATGCGACGACGCATTCTGGTGAGGCTTGAAATCGGGAGCTGCCGGGCGGGAGCACAGCTTGTCCGACTACTGATAAAGCAGAGCACCTTTCGTTAGGAAAATTTTGCGAATTAATATCTGCGATGTTTTTACGATCCCGGCGAAGGAGCAACTCTGAAGGAATAGAGATATTTTTGTTGATCGGCCAGCGTGATGGAAACAGTAACGATTGTTCCCGCAGGCGCACTCCTGGCGACCTGCACCATAAAAGCGCCATGATTGCTTACGACCGTAGCCGGACCGGCGAAGATGCTGGCGGTTGAGTTCTGCGTGTTGAAGCGCTGATCAAGAAAATGGATAGGCACTGGGCTTCCCGCGTGGCCCTGCGGCAAGGCGGCGATGAAGAAATGTTTAAAGTCGCAACCCAGGCGCGAATGCGAGGAAAGCGCAGGGGCTTTTACCGCGCCTTTGCTGAGCACCTGTTCCAGCACGGTAACGTCGTGAGCGTTGATGGAACCGTTGTCATCCAGATCGGCAGCCGCCAGGCAGGAGATGCCCGCACTGCCCGGATGCCCGACGTAAGCCCGCAGCAGCTTGAGATCTTCCTGATCGACGACGCCATCTTCATTCAAATCGCCCAGGACAAAAAGCGGGACCACACCGGCTTGAAACTTGCTGATGGCTTCCATCTTCTTTTGGTAATCAGGCGGAAGCTTCTTCTGCTGCGCTTGCACCACGGCAAATATCAGAACGATTGCGCACAGCAAGTAGACAGCGGCTTTGCGATTAATCCGCATATTATTGATCGGCATATTCATTATTCTCATTCGGCGGCTTCTCATCGGCTTTACTCAGTGGCTTTCATGCGGTGGCTTTTATTCGATAACCAGGTCGCTAGGGCTGATCGTAGCCTCCATGCGTGTGCGCTGGAGGTTTGTCTTTGGCGTATCCGCGATCAGCATATCGACTGGTGGAGGATTCGCCGGCCTTGGTGCGCAATGCGTCGATCAAGCCGGAATAGCTGGAGGCTGAGCCGGCAGGCAGGCCCTTGCGACGATCAATTTCTGCATCCAGCGGATCGCCAATATAACTCTTCTGCCAGCCGATGCTGCCATTGCTGCACGTTTCTGTGTTCGTCGCGGTAGAGGTGGAAGAATCGGCTTCCCATCCCGCATGGTTGGGGCAGGCAACGGCAGAGGCCTGCGAGCAGGTAGAGGTCGTCAGGTTCTCCAGTTCGTCCACAACTTTGGGCGTGAGTCCACCGTAGCAGCTGAAATCTGAGGTGAACCAGCCGCAAACATTTTTATTGGCGGCGCGGTAATTTCCTTCATGGAAGCGCGCGCGATAAAGAAAGTCGCCGGTGTACTCTTTCCACTCCCAATTCCCGCAGGCGAGTATCTCTGCGGCGCCCTTAGGCCCGCCATGGCCGTTCACGATCTCAATGGCCAATTCAACCCCCTTGGCCACTTTTTCCTGGTGCTTGGCAACGGCCTCGCGGACTTTGTTCCACTCCGGTGTGTTATGTTCGCGCGCTTTCTCCTGGTCCTTGGGATCTGGCTTGGTGGTGTAAGAAGCCACGCCTTCATAGCCGTAAGTCTGCGGAAGAGGTATCTCAACCAGATCGGGCGCGACGTAATCTGTATCGCAGCCTGCAGCGGTGAGCTTCTTGCTCAGGCTTTCCATGTCAAATTCCCAGGTCACGTTGTGGCTGAGGTCGATCACCAGCGCCACGCAGCCTTTGCCACGTTGCGGGCAGTCTTCCTCTTTTTTCTTCTTGTCCGTGGTGGCAACAGGAGTGGGCGAGGGAGAAGGCGTATGCACCGGCGGATTGCCGACATTGTCATTGTTGTTGCCGCCGGAAACCGTGTTGTCCACCAGTTCAGGCTGATCATGCAGGAACGGAATGAGCGTTCCATCAATGTCAAAGCTGCCGCTCCGCGTGGCAGTGAGGGTGCCGTGATGCTCATACTTGCCCTGGCCGTAACCAAAGGTAAGCGCGAGCTTGTTCCCGCCGCTCATCGTCACTGTCCCTACAGACATGTTTTCCAGCGTCAGCACCAGCACGCCCGGTTGCGATGGCGAAGGCGGCTTGAAGTCGGGAAGAAATTTCTGAATGATGGCGGGATCCATAAAGTCCGGCACGGCGCCGCTGCCGAACCAGGCCTCCTGCGGAATTGTTTCAACGCCTTTTATATAGACGTGGAACGCCGTGGACTCGCCTTTCATCAGCTTGAGCTTGTCCGCCGACATCTGCAGCGCCAGCACCCAGCTGCGCAGGCGCACGCTGCGTTGCTCGTCGTGAATGGTCCAGTCGGCGGGGCCAGGTTTTAAATCCGACGGAAGAAAACAATAAGCGCCTCTGGGCGATTCAGCCAGCAGTTTGGCGGGCAAATTATTTACGCGGATCACCGTGCGATTGCAGTCGCCGGAAAATGGGCCGTGAATGCGCTGGAGCGCACCAGCCAAATTCAGCGGCGGCAGGCTGAAAGTTTTGGGAGCCGGAAAACTTTGGCCGCTGATCGGCGAGAGAGGAATCGTCGTGCTCCAACCTTCGTCGGCGCGGCCACCGGTGCGGAAGATCCGAATCGGCAGCTCATTGGTGACGGTGAAGCTGAAAGGATGATCGGCGGGTGTCGCTGCGCCGGAACCGATTTGCAGTGAGTAGTTGCTGAGCAGGTTTGCGGGAGTCGATCCCGCCACACCGGGAATCTGTCCTTTGACCACGTGCAAGCCGGGAAGGTTTGCGTACCCATCAGGATTTACAACGATGCTGCCTGAGACGGCTTCACCGGTGATGACATCCTGTGGCACGACCACGCCGACATCCACCATGGGCGGCTTTTGGGCGTGCACAATGGCCGCTGAGAAGGCGGTGAAAATCATCAGCAGCGTCAGTTTGCGCTGCCCGTAACTTTGCTGCGTGAAATCAGCCCATAACGCGGATGCAGCCATTGTTTGACCCCTTGCGGCAGTGGTCTCTAACTGTGGTAAGCCCGTACGCACGGGCACGCCCCGTTTGTGTAACCCATTTTGGGGAACGATGCAATGAAAAAGAAATAAGAATGAAGCAACGAATTTTGTGAAGTGGGTGGTAAAGATTGTGAGGCGGGGAGCGGGAGTTTTGTCTGAGGTTGTAAGCCGGTGAGTTCCTGAACGAATGCCTATCTTGCATGTTATAAATGTTCGCTGGTCGCCCGTGGGCCGCAAAACCGAGGCCGGAAGGTTCTCGAAGTCACGGCTTATATTGATACTCGCAGCGTCTCAGCTCTAGCGTCTTAACCTGTTCTGCATCCTTCGGATCGTACAGGAAGCACCAATATTCCTTCGCAGGTGCACCTGTAATATCATCGTGATACTCGATAACCCCAAAGACCAGAAGCTTCTGTTTGAAACCCTTTATCAAAGCATCGGAACGGGAAGAAAATCGTTCATTTGATTGGAGTCGAACGCTTTGTGAAAACCGCGGTGGCATGTCACCGACGCGAGGATGCTCATAAAGTGACGATCCAAAGGGAACATCGAATTGAGAGATGTCAAATCGAGACCGGATGAGGATATCCCGCGCGGTGGCCTGTCCAAAGTTCGTAAGAACCAAATCATACCGCAAAAAAGAGAGGTCTTCGGGCCTGCCGGCGAGTTTGGCTGACGAAACTTGCACCGCGGATCGAGAAACTACAGCAGTTACCTTGTACGCCTCATGCGATTGCCAGAAACTGAAGATGCTTACGACAAAAGCCGCGCAGCTAATCCAGATGGTCCATCGGTGCGGCCGATCCGCCACTTTTTCCAAAACGGCAGTCGCTTCATACGATATTGGTTTTCTTGGGAACGTTAATGATCGCAGCCACTGGAGCAGTCGCGACAGAAGTTTACCCATTCCGAGCAGCCTCCCTTCCTTTCAGCAATCTTAATCATTTCCAAGACTCACTTGGCCTTGAGCGCCGCGATCCCTCGGATCGGGCGGCCCACCGCCATCGATCAACGGACCAAATGTATGATGATGAAGTGACTATCTGGGCGCCTCTGCGGGCAATTGGTGAAACAATGCACCGTCGAATATGCCCGCTGTACACCTTCGCTGGCCGCGATCGCATTCACATTGCTGGATCTGCCGTACCATTCCGCGCGGGAGGATTTCGATTCCTATTGACAGCGAAACATGTGTGCTTTGACTCATCGAACACTCCGATCCCGCTTTTTACAATGGGTTCCGAGCACGCCCGGCCACTCTGTGGCCGAAAGGGAGCTTGGGAATACTTACCAGGTAAGACGCCTGAGATTGATTTGGCGGTCATCGCACTGGATGACGATCTTGCTGACGACCTGGAGGGAGTTTACCAGTTCGCGACACCGGGGGATATATCGAAGACAACAACCAAAACGCCAGGAATCCACTATCTGATTGCAGGGTATCCAGCTGAAAGAAACCCCGTGAGTATTAAGGATTCGACAGTTTGGATAGGTGCACTTGCGACACACTTGATAACGGGTGATATCAGGGAGACTGCCGAGGCACTCCCTAACAAGTCAGACGACTTCCACTTCGTATTGGGACATCCTGGAAAGGTAATACCGACCTATGGGGGTGCACGGTTTCGAACCCCAAAGGTGCAGGGCATGAGCGGGGGCGGCGTATGGCGAGTTGAGATCGATATTCCCCGAAGGCTTTCAACCTCCCCATCGTTGGTTGGAATTGGAATCGAATATCACAAGGCAAAGCAGGTTTTTGTTGCCACACGCGTGCAGGCAGCAATACCACTTGTGGACGATCTGTTCAGACTAGAACGAGGTTTACCCGCCGATAGTCAAGATCCACCGTCGATCTCTCCTGATCCTTCTTCATCTTGAAAATAGACGGTTGGGTGGCCCGCTCTTTCGCAAGGTGCTCCACATCCAATTTCTGCATTGCGCCACCCGCGCTTCAACCTGCTTCCACTCGGCGAGCCAAAAGCGGGCTCGCTGGGAGCCCCCAAGCCTGCGGCGCAAGGAAGAAACTAATTTCTTACTTTACCCAGCACTTATCCCTCAGCGCGCGATGCGCACCTCGGGAACGTACTGGGCTAAACTCTCGTCGCGCCTAACGGCGCTTCATTTCGGTGGTTCGTACGGCCTGGTTGCCCCTGAGTGCAATTCGTGATTTTTTGTAATCTTGCACGTAATAATTCATTGCACGTGGAGTCACCATACCAAGCTTCGTGATCGAAGCAGCATTGTGCGAAGCTAGAGCACTTCCGAGTTTAATGTACCCCCATGGGCTTTACCTCGGCGGCTAAAGCCGGCAATGTATAGCAGATTTGCCGCCGGCATAAATGCCGGCTCCACCCCGTAAAGGAGACAACAACTCTGGAACCCCAATGTGGAATGCAATCGGTATGAAAAAGGCGAGTTCACATGGCTGAGGCTGAATCCGTGTCCCCTTATCCTAAACATCTCGATTGGCTGCGCTATCTTTCAGCGTTTCTGCTCTTAATGTATGGATCAAGCAAGCTGCTGGGCAGGCAGTTCACTCTTCCGCCGGAGATTGCGCTGCGGCCGGTTGGATCGCTCAGCGGCTATCAGCTTGCCTGGTTCTATTACAGCTATTCCCATACCTATGCGGTGATTCTTAGGACTGATCCAGCTTGCCGGCTCCAAGACCGCCAAGTGAGCTAGGCACGTTATCGCCGCGCGCCAAATTTCCAAGGGCTTCCGCACGCGGACACATGATTTCCATTTCAACCCTACTTTTCTCCTTGACACTAGGGCGAACAAATGGTAAAGTACTGAATCGTCCTCCGAGCGAGGACCCGCCTGTGCGGGAGGGTCTTTGAAAAATTTAGCAAATGGCAATTAGCAAAGGAAAGCCCTTGGCTTTTGGCTCTTACCTCTTAGCTAAAACAAAAGCCCAAGGCTGCTGAACCCCACGCCAATCGATATCTGATTGCTGAAACCTACGCCAATCTTGGATACCATCGCGAAAACCTACGCCAATCTGGGATGGCCCGGGGAGGGGGGAGGGTGATCGGGACATCGCGCGTGATCGGGTGATCAAGGTTGCGACCCTCTGCTGATTCTTGGGTGGATTGGGTGACCTTGGGTGGAATTGGGTGTACATAGGGGGTAGGGGGAGGGTCTTGGCTGAAGGACACAGGCAGAGGGCCGCAAGAAGAGATTGCCAAATTGAAAATTGAAGGAATGAGGACCGGTTGATTGATCAGAACTTGGAACGTAACTTCTTATACGTCATCGGTAAATCTTCCGGCAGCACTCTGGTCTCGCCCACTGAGGTCATGAAGTTTACGTCGCCAAACCAGCGCGGAAGAATATGCATGTGGATGTGACTGGCCACGCCGGCGCCCGCGGCTTTGCCGATGTTCATTCCCAGGTTGACTCCGTCGGGATGATAGAGATCGCGGAGCACGCCCTCCAGCCGTTGCGTTAAGGCCATCATCTCTTGCGCGGCGGGTTGTGAAAGTTTGGATAATTCGTCAACGTGATCGTACGGCACAATCATTGCGTGGCCTGAGGTGTACGGAAAAGCATTGAGCATCACAAAGCAGTATTTGGCACGATGGACGATCAGAGATTTTTCATCGTCCTGGGTCTGGTCGTTTTTGGGCTGAAGCAGGCCGCAAAACAGGCAGTCGGCGGGGGCATTTGCGCCGGTAATGTAGGCGTATCGCCAGGGCGTAAACAGGTAATCCATGGGCCTTGAAAAGATACCAGAAGGACTAGGGTTTCTAAGCCAATTTTCCCATTTTGAACTGTTTGACAGCGTACTGAGCGGTTGTTATAGTCGAAGGAGTCTTATGGCCCTTTCAGGACTGCCGTAAGATCCGGCCGCTGGTTTCCGAGCCTTCCGAAAGTACGGAAGCAAATCATGCCAGTGGGACTCGGGGTCCCGAGTCCGCCTTCAGCACTACTGCCTCTCTTCAGTGAGTTCCAGCTGTGTTTCAGGTCCGTTGGCAATTAACAGGAATGTTGGTCGAGCATACAGCCCGTAGTGAGCATCAAGATTTCGACGCTGAATCCAACAGCTCAGCCGATTCCGCCCAGTCCTACGAAAATTCAACCACTATGTCCGGGAACGAATCTCAAACTCAATCTCCTGAGCAGCCCAGCGCGGGCGTAGCTCACAAAGAAGAAACTCACATGGAAGACTTCGCCACAGCTCTTGAATCGTACACCCTTGAAACTGAGCCGGCGCCAAGTGAAGACAACGTCTTCAAAGGCACCGTGATCAAAATCACCGCCACCCATGTCGTCGTTGACATCGGCTTCAAGTCAGAAGGCCTTGTGCCCATCGCTGAAGTTACCGATGCTCACGGCAACATCAAGTTCCAGCCCGGGCAGGACATTGAAGTAATGGTCCAGCGCGGCGAGAACGAAGAAGGCTCCGTCCTGCTTTCGCATGAGCGGGCCGAGCGTGTGCGGGTTTGGGAGAACATCGAGAAGGCGTACCACTCCAAAGAAGCCGTAAAAGGCACGGTGGTGGAGCGGGTCAAAGGCGGCGTCTCCGTGGATATCGGCGTAAAAGCGTTTATGCCAGGCTCGCAGGTGGATGTCCACCCGGTGCGCAATCTGGAAACGCTGAAAGGCCAGGAGATTGAAGTTCGCGTTATTAAGCTGAACAAAAAGCGCGGCAACATTGTGGTTTCACGCAAGGCAATACTTGATGAAGAAGTTGCCTCCAAGCGCGGCAAGACCCTTGAGAATCTGGCTGAAGGCGCAATCCTTACCGGCACGGTCAAGAACCTTACTGATTACGGCGCTTTCGTCGATATGGGCGGCATTGACGGCCTGCTACACATCACTGACATGTCTTGGGGACGCCTGACGCATCCGCGCGACCTCGTCCACGTGGGCGATCAGATTCAGGTAAAAGTTCTGAAGTACGATCCGGAAAAGCTGCGCGTTTCACTCGGCTTTAAGCAGCTTACGCCCGATCCTTGGCTTGACGCTTCTGAGCGCTATCCCATTGGCGCCCGCGTGAAAGGCCGCATTCTGAGCGTGACCGACTACGGCGCTTTCGTTGAGCTGGAACAGGGCATTGAAGGCCTGGTCCATGTGAGCGAAATGTCATGGTCCAAGCGGATGAAGCATCCTTCAAAGCTGGTCAACGTGGGCGATGAGATTGAATGCGTTGTGCTGAACGTGAATTCCAACGAGCGCCGCATTTCGCTGGGACTGAAACAGCTTGAGTCGAATCCGTGGGAACGGCTGCATGAGAAGTATCCCATTGGTTCCACGGTTGAAGGCCGCGTGCGTAATCTCACCGACTTTGGAGCGTTCATCGAGATTGAAGACGGCATTGACGGGTTAGTTCACGTCAGCAATCTGAGCTGGACAAAGCGCGTCAAGCATCCTTCTGAAGTCCTGAAAAAAGGCGAGAAGGTAAAAGCCATTGTTCTGGGCATTGAGCCGGAGCAGCGTCGCTTGTCATTGGGCGTAAAGCAGCTTCAGCCCGACGCATGGGAAAGCTTCTTCCAGACGCATCGCATTGGCGATGTGGTCCACGGAAAAGTGTTGCGGCTGGCGCAGTTCGGCGCGTTCGTTGAAATCGCTGAAGGCGTTGAAGGCCTTTGCCATAACTCTGAAGCCACGGATTCCACCGGCACAGGCGTTAAGCTTGATGCCGGACAGGAACACGACTTCAAGATCATCAAGATGAATGCCGAAGAGAAGAAAGTTGGCCTGAGTCTGCGGGCAGTGGGTGAAGAAGCCAGCCGCGCCGACGTGGAAGCCTACAAGCATCCTGCATCAAGCGCTACGGCCACTACTACTCTGGGCGACATCATCAACTGGAAGCGTGCCGGCAACGATCAGGATTAGCCTGAATAGTTTTTACATAATTGAAAAAGGCCGTCCCAAAACAGGACGGCCTTAAATTTTTTCCCAAAAATATTATTTGCCTTTGATCTTCAAAGTGACGTTGACTTGGCGTCGGCTATCGAATCCGCTTAGCGTTTTGGTATCGCTGCGGGAGCCTTCATGCTCCGCATAAACTTCATAATCGATATTGGGAGCAAGCCCTGAAAACCTGAACGTGCCATCCGGTTCGCTGATGTACGTCTTGATCGCCAGATTTCTCGTGTTCTTGAGATAGACAATCGCTTTTTGCAGCGGCTGTTCCCGATCATCCAAAACGCGCCCTACCAGCGTACGTATTTCGCCCTGTTCACCACGCTGGGTGAATGCTGTAGCTCCGGCAGTTGGCAGGGCAAGCAGGATCCCAAAAGCCAGCAAAATTGCGGCCATGGCGGTAAGCCTTCTCATCGCGTCTACCTCCTGCCCTGTCTTTAAAATCGAGCTACTCTGTAAGATGCAAGCTGATATCGCGCCGCTCCTCGTTATCAACATGAACCCTGGTTTCACCTTTAAGTCGCATCTTTTTTGATAGTTGCGGCTTGCCGTCATCGCCCACCGGAGCATATTCGGCTTCTCCGTGGATCAGGTAATCGTTTGTTCCGGCTGGCACGCGCTGGGCAAACTCTCCGCGATGGTCAGAGATCAAGTCCCAACTGGGATGCTTCTTCTTTTGCGGTCGGATCGTGACTTTCACGCCGTACAGTGGCCGGTCATTCGGTCCATAAGCGGTGCCAAAGATCAGGGCGTAGGGCTTTTCTTTTTTTGGCTTTTCCTTGCTGGCGGCTACGCTTGAAGGGAGCAGCGCCAGGAGCACACAGATTGCCGGCAACGCGGCCGTGTTCCGGCTCCAGCGCACTTTAGTAGTCACCATCCTCATCATCTTCATCGTCGTCGTCTTCGTCCTCATCTTCATCCAGTTCGTCGACGGGATTTAATTCGAGCGGATGTTTCGTAATCACTTCAAAATCCGAGCCGCATTCCGGACAGGAAACAATTTCGCCTTCGTCGAGCTCTTCCTCATCCAAATCGAGGTCGGTATCGCATTCCGGGCAAATCGGCATTTCTTCCTCCAAAGGGATATTGTTACAGAGTGGCGGGGGCCATGTGATTATATTTAGAATCTCTTGGGATTATCGTCAAGCTCTGAAAAATTGAGGAACCGAATATTACTCATGGATTCCCTTAAAAAAGATTCCCGCCTACGAATTTTCTTCTTTGTCTCGATTGCGCTTCTGATGCTGGCAGCGCCTTTTACCGTTGCCCAAAAACATAAGCCCAAAACCCGCGCTGCTGCTTCTGAACCGGCTGAAAAACCTTCACCCCGGCCCAAACGGGACCGCGATCCCGCTATCCTCCAGATCATAAAAGATGTTTCGCCCCAGCATGCTCAGCAGACTGACGAGAAGCTGGTCAGCTTTGGTACTCGCAGTACGCTCTCGGTCAATAATCCTGGCGCTGCCACATCCCCGCAAGGCATTGTAGCTGCCCGCAACTGGATCAAGTCAGAATTTGAAAAAATTTCCGCGGAATGCAATGGCTGTCTGGAAGTCAAGACAGACACTTTTATCGAGCAGCCTAAAGGCCCGAATGACCGCATCAAGAAGCCTACAGAAATTCAGAACGTCTATGCCATCCTGAAGGGCACTGATCCGGCCCAGGCTAAGCGCATTTATCTGGTTACGGGACATTACGATTCGCGAAATTCGATCAATGAGAATTCCACGGATCCCGCGCCCGGCGCCAATGACGACGGCAGCGGCACTACCGTCTCATTAGAATGTGCGCGCGTGCTCAGCAAACACAAATTTCCCGCCACCATTATCTTTCTTACTGTAGCCGGTGAAGAGCAGGGTCTGAACGGAAGCACTCATTTTGCCAAAATGGCCAAAGAACAAGGCTGGCAGCTTGAGGGCGTGCTGAACAATGATATTGTCGGCGGCAACCGCACACCCGGCGATACAGCACAGAACAACAACTGGGTGCGCGTGTTTTCTGAGGGCATTCCCGCGGCGGCGACGGACGCCGATATTAAGCGTATCCGCAACCTTGGCGGCGAAAACGATTCGGCTTCGCGCGAACTGGCGCGCTACATCCATTCCGTTGGTGAAACGTATGATTTCGGGGCGTTTACTCCCAAAATGATCTTCCGTCGCGACCGCTACCTGCGCGGAGGCGACCACACCGCTTTCAATGAGCAGGGCTTCGCCGCCGTCCGCTTTACCGAATATCGTGAAGATTACAACCATCAGCATCAAAACGTTCGCACGGAAAATGGCATCGAATATGGTGACCTGCTGAAATTTGTGGATTTCGATTATGTCGCAAATGTGGCGCGACTGAACGCGGCAACTCTGGCGTCGCTTGCTTCGGCGCCCGCGCCGCCGAGCGAAGTTCATTTGTTGACCAAACAGTTGGAGAACGATTCCAAGATCCAATGGAAGCCAGCACCCGGAGCCACTGCCTACGAAGTGCTGTGGCGCAAGACGACGGACGCCGATTTCCCGGAAGAAAACGTCCAACGAACCACCGAGCCCAAAGTAGACCTACCGGAGTCCAAAGACAATGTAATTTTTGGAGTACGATCAGTAGATGCCAAGGGCCACAGAAGTCTGATTGTGATTCCCGAACCGGAAAGATAAAAGATAAGCCGATGCCCAGAAATACCTCCGCGACGATGGGATTCCCCAGATTCTCCGGGGCTGTCCGAAACCTGGTGATCATCAACACAGCGGTGTTTGGTGTTCTGCTCTTGCTGCAGGCGTTTGCCGCTAATCAGGCATTGTGGATCGCGACTCGAGGGCTCCTCGCGCCAGAGGCAATCAAGCATGGCTGGGTCTGGCAGTTCCTTACCTACGGCTTCTTGCACTTTGAGCCCTTGGGCTTTCTGTTTTCGATGTTGGGAATTTATTTCATTGGCAGTGCGGTGGAAGCGCAAACCGGGCCAAAACGCTTTTACGAGCTCTACCTTGTTTCTCTTATCGGCGCTGGTTTGTGTGGGTTTTTGCTTTCTTTGACGGGAGTTGTAGCGCAAGGCGGGGCTATGGGATCCGGTCCTGCCGCCAATGCGTTATTGATGGTTTTTTACCTGCTTTATCGTGACGCCCGCGTCATGCCAATGTTCATTCCCATTCCTATCCCGGTCAAGTACATAGTAATTTTTGCGGCTGCGGTGGAAGGCGCATATTTGCTGCTCACCCATTTTTCTATGTTCTATACGGTCCAGCTCCTTGGCATGGGATCTGGTTATCTGTGGTACAGCTACATGTGGCGTCGCATGAATATGTTCGCTTACGTTGGCAATCAAGCGGCTTCGTTCAAGAATAGCTATTACCGCTGGAAGCGTCGCCGCGCCGGAAAAAAATTCCAAGTCTACATGAAGAAGCACAACCAGGACGCTAAAGATTATTTTGACGAGTACGGCAATTTCCGTCCGCCTGATGATAAGGACAAGAAAAATGGTGGAAGTACGGGTGGGTGGGTGAATTAGTTTTTTACCTCCCGAGCGCGGCGAGGGATCCCTACCGTAACGACAGAGCCGAGGTTTTTGAGGCTTGCTATCCCAAAAAATTCCTGGCAGCTATAGGGATCTCTCGCTTTGCTCGAGACTGAAGAACACTATCTCTTCCGTCTCTCCATCGGACTCACCGGCTTCATCCGTGGCGCTTTGCGGCGCTCCTCATGGACATGCCCAAGGTGCTCGCCCGTACCGACCACATGCAAACGCATAAAATTTGTCGATCCGCTGCTGCTGCGCGTTCCCGCCACCACGGCAATCACGTCTCCCGGCTGCACTGCATGTATTTTCAGCAGGTACGTTTCCGCGTTACGCACCATGTCTTCCCCATTCGCTGTCATCTCGCATGAGAGCGGCAACACTCCCCACATCAGGTTGAGGCGTGCACAGACTGTGGTATTCGCCGCAAATGCATAGATTGGAGCGGTGGGCCGGTACTTGGAAATCAACCGCGCCGTGGTTCCTGTTTCCGTATAAACGGCAATGGCCTTCATCTCCAGATCCTGCGCGGCGTGGGCCACGGATTCACAAATCGTCTCTGAGATAGAAAGCTGCCGGTGCTGGCGTCGTCTCTGGATCGGCTCCTCTTTGGCTGACTCCGCTTCCAACACGATCTTCGCCATCATCGCCACGGCCTCTCGCGGATATTTTCCGCTGGCGGTCTCTGCGGAGAGCATTACCGCGTCTGAGCCATCCAGAATCGCATTCGCCACGTCGCTCGCTTCAGCCCTTGTAGGACGCGGGTTTTCGATCATCGACTCCAGCATCTGCGTGGCCGTAATTACCGGCTTGCGCCAGTCCGCCGCGCGGCGGATCACATGCTTCTGGATGATCGGCACCTTTTCCGGCGGCATCTCCACGCCCAGATCGCCGCGCGCCACCATTACGCCGTCCGCCACATCTAGGATTTCTTCCAGGGCTGCGGGATCGATCGCTTGTGGTTTTTCCAGCTTGGCAATCACCCATGCGTCGGAATTGTGTACACGCACCTGACGTTTTACCAGGCGCACGTCGTCGGCCGTGCGGATGAATGAAACTGCCACAATATCCACGCCATGCTTCAGGCCAAACTCGAGATCTTTTTCATCTTTTTCTGTGAGTGACGGCACACTCACCACGGTTCCCGGAAGATTGATTCCTTTGTACTCGCCCAGCAGGCCGCCATTGACCACCTCGCACTCAACATCGTCCCCCTTAAGGGCTGTCACGCGCAGCTCAATCAGCCCATCGGAAAGCAGGATGCGCGCACCCGGTTCCACTTCCTTGGCCAGAGTCTTGAAAGTCGTCGAGAGCAGAGCCGCTGTCCCGGGAATATCGCGCGGCGTGATGGTCAATTTCGCTCCGCTCTTGATGGCAATCGGCGTCCTGTATTTCAGCCTGCCGGTGCGAATCTTGGGCCCTTGCAGGTCTTGCAGAATGCAGATGGTACGGCCTTCTTTATCGGCAACTTTGCGCAGCCGGTCGATCATGCGCGCGTGCTCGTCATGCGTGCCGTGGGAAAAATTCAGCCGGGCCACGTCCATGCCCAGGCGCATGAGGTCGCGCAGCGCCGCTTCTGACCCGCTGGCCGGCCCAATGGTGCATACGATCTTGGCTTTTCTTGTCGTGGGCGTTATGCCCGTTTCCAGTGCTTTGCTTACTGCCGTCACCCGTTCATACCTTCTTTTCCGTGGCGTCACCTTCCGCCAGCTTGGGATAAACTTGCGCGTTCAGTTCCGCTCCGAGCAACACGATCACTGAAACGATATACAACCAGACTAACAGCGCAATGGCCGCGCTCAATGATCCGTAAACCACCGTGTACGTGGCATAGACCCTCACATACCAGCCAAACATCACCGTCGCCGGGAACCAGAGCACTGCTGCCAGCACCGCGCCGGGCAAGACGCGCCGCCAGGATTGCGTCTTCGGCAGTCCGTGGTGATACATCAGCGCCGTCAGCGCGATTGCAGTGAGGATCGCAATTCCCCAGCGCACGCCGTCCCACACCAGCAGGATCAATGGCTTGAACAAGTGCATGGTCCCGCTCTGTATCCAATTCTCCACCTCTGTGCCGAACGCCACCAGAATGGTCGCAAATCCCAACGGTACCAGCGCCAGCAAGACGAGGTAGAGGGCGATTGCGCGTTCGCGCCAGAAGCCCCATGTATTCGCCATGCCGTAAGCTTTGCGGAAGCCGTCCATCCAGGAGATCATTACCCCAGTGGCGGCAAGCAGTGTAACAACGGAAGCTGAGTAGATGATGCGCGTAGCATGATGTTCTTTGCTCTGAAAGAACGAGAGGGCCACCCCTCGCGAACCCGGCGGCAGCACCCAGCCTACGGCGTCGGCAATCTGCTCCAGAAAGCCTTCTGTGTTATGCGAAGCCTCAAGCGCAGAAGTAATGATCAGGAATGCAGGAAATAGCGTGAGAATTGACGAGTACGCCGCGCCTTTAGCGATGGAAAACTGCCCGTGTTGAAAGGCCTGCCAGAAGGCCCGACGAAGCCGCGTAAAGTGCATTAGCTGAATAGGTTAAAGGGGTTGAAGTGACTTAGCAAGAAGCGTCCGTACGGATCTACTTTCTACACCACAAAGTTTCCACGGGATACTTTTCAATAACCGAATCCGCAGTTATTAGAATTAGCTTTTCGCTTCTGGCCTGTGCGACCAGCATCCGGTCAAATGGGTCATTGTGAATGGCGGGAAGCTCCCCCAGCATAAGAGTGTGAGCATGCGTGATGGGCTGGGCTTGCATGCCGAATTTTGCGAATGCCAGATCCACGGTTTCGCTGACTGAACGCGATAGCGTGAGTTTGCCCCGGGCCGCTTTTATCATGATCTCCCAGGAAACGACAGAGGAGAGAAACAGTTCCGCACTTCTGTCTTCCAGGATTTCCCTTGCATGCGCGTTCATCTTATCTTGAGCGTCCACGCTCCAGAGAAAGGCAGCCGTATCCAATAGATATTTCATGCTCTCTTATGCTTCTTCTTGGACGCTTGCGCTTTTTTGACAGGCTGCTTCTCGGGTTCGTCTTCCCCAAGGAAGCCAGCGAGAATGTCCGGAGGCAACGGATCGTCAAAATCATCTGCCATCCATACTTCGCCTTTGAGAAATCCTAGCGGCCTCTTGCCCTTCTTTGTTACGTAGCGAACGAGCTTGGCCACGGGAACCCCTGCCTTGGCAATAATGACCTCATCGCCCAAAATTACTCGCTGAAGCAGCTTGGAGAAGTTAGTCTTCGCTTCGTGTACGTTGACTTCCATGCCAGCATGGTGGACTAAGTCATGGACTAAGTCAAGTACTTTTGCAGAGCATTGCCATGCAGCGCTACTGCAAGAAGGCCACCGCAGTCCGGTAAAGTGAATGAACACACAAGGTTTAATGGAAGGTGCACGGCTTGGCAAGAGAACTGCCCCTGTAACGATTGCTGCCCGCCTGCCACTAACTAGCGGTAGACTGCCAAGTGCAGTGGAGGTGAGTTATGGCAACTCCTGAGTTACAGCCGCTGGAAGCATTGAAGCCCGAAGGTTGCCTGATTGTTGAACCGGCGCCCGCCCCGCAGTCAGGATTTGCCAAATTAATGGGCCAAGCCAAACAATTTTCTGAATTAGGAATCGCAATCCCCGCGCTCCTTTACACCTGCGGATTTGTAGTGCTGGGCTGCTATGGGGAGGAAAACAGCTTGGGCCTTCAGGTCTTTCCCGCCATTCAGTTCTTTTCCGCCGGAGCCGGATTTCTGATCATCCTTGCTTCCTCTGTCCTCCTGATCGTGGTTGTGCGCCAGCTTCTGAACAAATGCTTCAACTGGCTGAACTCAGGAACCAGGACGAGCAAGCGCGTGAGGAAGGTGATTCCATGGATCCTCGGAGGGGCATTTGCCCTCTTCTACCTTGCGGGCATGTTTCATTTGGAGCGCATTCGGGTCGCCGCCCTGTACGCCATCACGATAACTTTGTTTTTCTCCGCCGAGGACTGGGTCCAGAAATTGGCCCGGTATTATCTGTACTTCGTCGCCTTTGTGCTGGGCGTTCTCTCGCTCGCATTGTATGCATTCAGCCTGTATCCGGCTATTCCCGCCTCTTTCGGCGGCGGGAAACCGCGGCACGCTCATATCCAAGTCGATATGAAAGTGCTGCCCGGCGAAGTTTCGCAGCAGCTCCAGCCGAATGCCACTAGTGGAAACCTCGAAGCTGATGTGTACCTCGTGACCGACAGCGCTGTCCTGATCAGAGTTCCCCAACCGGAGAAGCCGGGCAATGGAGCAACTCCCTGCGCGAAGAAGCCGCCTCATATAATTTTGCAGTTGCGCCGCTCCGACGTGAGCGCGATTTTCTGGGATGAAGCCCGGTGACTGCCGCGCCATAAAACGGAAACGGGCTGGATTTCTCCAGCCCGCCTTAGTTAATCGATCAGTAAATAGTTGTTTACTCGGCAGCCAACTCCTCGGCTTCGCCTTCCTGGCGCAGAAGCTCCAGCGCACGCTCTGCTTCAGCGTATGCCTGGGAGACTTCTTCCTGGACCTTGGCGGCAGCCTGCTCGAGTTCCGGAGCCAGCTTGACATTGCGATAATGGTCCATGCCCGTGCCGGCCGGAATCAAGCGGCCCACAATAACGTTTTCCTTGAGTCCGCGCAGGTGGTCCACAGCGCCCTGGATTGAGGCTTCTGTAAGTACCCTGGTGGTCTCCTGGAATGACGCCGCGGAGATGAATGACTCCGTTGAGAGCGAGGCCTTGGTGATGCCCAGCAGCAGCGGACGGCCCGTTGCCGGACGACCACCGTTGGCAATGACGCGGTTGTTCTCTTCGGTAAACCGGAACTTGTCAATCTGCTGTTCCAGCAGGAATGTGGTATCACCCACGTCCTCAACTTTCACCCAGCGCATCATCTGGCGGACAATCACTTCAATGTGCTTGTCGCTGATGGTGACGCCTTGCAGACGATAGACTTCCTGGATCTCGTTCACCAGGTAAGACTGCAGTTCCTTCTCGCCGAGTACGGCCAGAATGTCATGCGGGTTCAGCGGCCCGTCCATCAGCGGTTCACCCGCCCGGACGCGCTCGCTTTCCTGCACGTTAATGTGGACGCCCTTCGGCACCGAGTATTCTTTCTCCGTGCCGTTATCGGCCACCACGTAGATTTTGCGCTGGCCTTTTGAAACCTCGCCGAATTTCACCACGCCATCAATTTCGCTGATGATCGCGGTTTCACGCGGCTTGCGGGCCTCAAACAATTCGACCACACGCGGCAGACCACCGGTAATGTCCTTGGTCTTGGTGGTTTCGCGCGGGATCTTCGCCAGCACGTCGCCGGGATGAACTTCATCGCCATCCTGCACCATCAAGTGGGCGCGCGACGGCATGAGGTAACGCCGGGTTGATTTCGCCTTGATCACAATTGCCGGCTGGCGCTTCTCGTCCGGCGACTCACCCACCACGTGGCGGGAGAGGCCGGTGACTTCGTCCACTTCTTCATGAAGCGTCACGCCTTCCTGCAAGTCTTTGAACTGCACGGTGCCGCCGACTTCCGTCAGAATGGCGAAGGTGTAAGGATCCCACTCGCCCATTACCTGTCCAACGGTAACCTGCTGCCCCTCGACCACCTTGAGCCTTGCGCCGTAAACCACGGCGTTGCGCTCTTTTTCGCGGCCCTTGTCGTCCACAACGGCAATTGACATTGCACGGTTCATGACCACCAGATCGCCGGATTTTGCTTTGACGGTCTGGGGATTGATGAAGCGCACCGTGCCGGACGCGCGAGCTTCCAGTCGAGACTGCTCAGACACGCGCGATGCAGTACCGCCGATATGGAAGGTACGCATCGTCAACTGCGTGCCCGGCTCACCGATGGATTGCGCTGCGATGACGCCAGTTGCCTCGCCCAGTTCAACCATGCGGCCTGAAGCCAGGTTGCGTCCGTAGCAGGCAATGCAAACGCCGCGTTTAGATTCGCAGGTCAACACGGAGCGGATCTTTACCCGCTCGATTCCGGCAGCCTGAATTGCGCTGGCCAGCTCTTCCGTGATGTCCTGGTTCACGTCCACGATCACTGCGCCTTCGTAGTCCTTGATTTTCTCCAGCGATACGCGGCCCACAATGCGGTCACGCAGCGGCTCAATAATGTCGCCCGCTTCCACAATAGATCCCACGTAGATACCGTCGACAGTTCCGCAATCCTGTTCACTGATGATTACGTCCTGCGCCACGTCCACCAAGCGGCGGGTCAGGTAACCTGAATCAGCGGTCTTAAGCGCCGTATCAGCCAGTCCTTTACGCGCACCGTGCGTAGAAATGAAGTACTGCAACACGGTCAACCCTTCACGGAAGTTCGCCGTGATGGGCGTTTCAATGATTTCGCCGGATGGCTTGGCCATCAGTCCACGCATGCCGGAGAGCTGGCGAATCTGCTGTTTCGATCCGCGAGCGCCGGAGTCGGCCATAACGTAAATCGGGTTCAGCTGTCCAACCTTGTCCAGCTCCTGCATGTTGTTGAACATCTCGTCGGCAACTTTTTCCGTTACGTTCGACCAGATTTCAATCACCTTGTTATAGCGTTCACCGTTGGTGATGGCTCCATCCAGATATTGCTGCTGAACGTTGATGACCTGCTTTTCAGCGTCCTTCACCAGGCCTTTCTTGTGTTCAGGAATGACCATGTCATCAATGCCGATCGACAAGCCTGCGCGTGTCGCATAGCGGAAGCCGGTCTCTTTCACTTCATCCAGCATCTTCACCGTGGTCTCAAGGCCAAAGCGCAGATAGGTGTAGTTCACCAGCTGGCCAATACCTTTTTTCTTGAGCAGGCCGTTAATAAATGGCATCTGCTCCGGCAGATGATCGTTCAGGATCGTACGGCCTACGGTTGTGTTGATGAACTGGCGTTCAAACATCACCGGCTCCGTGTGCACGATGTCCTGATCGTCATAAGCCGCGGTCAGGTCGATGACTTCACCGCTATAGCGCAAGCGGATCGGGGTAAGCGTTTCCACTTCACCGGCTTCTAGCGCCAGCAGTACATCTTCAGAGTTGGCAAAAGCGCGGCCTTCGCCCTTGGCGCCAGGCTTGCCTTTGGTCAGGTAATACAGACCAAGCACCATGTCCTGCGTGGGCACGGTGATTGGCTGGCCTGATGCAGGCGAAAGAATGTTGTGCGATGACAACATCAACACGCTCGCTTCAACCTGCGCTTCCGGAGAAAGCGGAATGTGAACCGCCATCTGGTCGCCGTCAAAGTCTGCGTTAAACGCCGTGCAAACCAGCGGATGGATCTTGATGGCCTTGCCTTCCACCAGCACCGGCTCAAATGCCTGGATGCCAAGGCGGTGAAGCGTTGGAGCGCGGTTCAAGAGCACCGGATGGTCTTTAATCACTTCTTCCAGGATGTCCCAGACAATCGGTTCCTGCTGCTCCACCATTTCCTTTGCCTGCTTGATGGTGGTGCAATGGCCCGTCTGCTCCAGGCGGTGATAGATAAATGGCTTGAACAGCTCGAGCGCCATCTTCTTCGGCAAGCCGCATTGATGCAGCTTGAGTTCTGGACCAACCACGATCACGGAACGGCCCGAATAATCCACGCGCTTGCCCAGCAGGTTCTGGCGGAAGCGGCCTTGCTTGCCCTTCAGCGTGTCTGAGAGTGACTTGAGCGGGCGGTTGTTGGCGCCACGCAGCACGCGGCCGCGGCGACCGTTGTCGAACAGCGCGTCCACTGACTCCTGCAACATGCGCTTTTCATTGCGCACGATCACTTCAGGCGCGTGTAAGTCCATCAGCTTCTTCAACCGGTTGTTGCGGTTGATCACGCGACGGTAAAGGTCGTTGAGATCCGACGTGGCAAAGCGGCCGCCATCCAATGGAACCAGCGGACGCAGTTCCGGCGGAATGACCGGGATCACGTCCAGGATCATCCACTGCGGTTTGTTGCCGCTCTTACGGAATGCCTCGACGACTTTGAGCCGCTTGGCGTACTTCAGCCGTTTCTGCAGAGAAGTTTCATGCTTCATCTTCTCGCGCAGTTCCACTGAAAGCTCTTCCACTTCCACGCGCTTCAAGATTTCCTTGATTGCCTCAGCGCCCATCATGGCCTTAAAGCCTGTGGCGCGGTACTGCTGGTCGAGTTCGCGGAAGCGTGTTTCTTCCTTGATTACTTCGCGCTCTTTTACCGGCGCTTCACCGGCATCTACGACGACATAGGATTCAAAGTACAAAACAGATTCTAGGTCGCGCAGTGAGATGTCCAGCAAGTGGCCAATGCGTGATGGCAAGCCCTTGAAGAACCATACGTGGGAGCATGGCGAAGCCAGCTCAATGTGGCCCAGCCGTTCACGGCGTACTTTTGACAGTGTGACTTCAACGCCGCACTTGTCGCAGATCACGCCGCGATGTTTCATTCGTTTGTATTTGCCGCACAGGCATTCCCAGTCCGTTACGGGACCGAAAATGCGGGCGCAAAACAGGCCATCGCGCTCCGGCTTGAAGGTGCGGTAGTTGATGGTTTCCGGCTTGGTAACTTCGCCGTGAGACCAGCTGCGAATTTTTTCCGGCGAGGCCAGGCTGATTCGGATGGAATCAAAATCAGTAATCGTGTTGCCCAGATCAAATGGACTTGAACGGTACAAGGTGTCCTCCTGCGTCGCTTAACGCGCGCCGCGCTGCGGCTTCCGGTTGCTGCTGATTTCTTTCTCTGTTCTCAACCCCGGCCGGAAGCGGTCCGGAGTTGAGATGGGCTGACGATAGAAGCGGTGCAGGGCCTGCGCCCTGCCGTCGTCCGTTAGTCAGCCGCCGCGGCAATCTGCTTTCTGCCGCCCTCAGTCTTGATCAGCTCCACATCCAGGCAGAGTGACTGCAATTCGCGAATCAGCACGTTGAATGACTCAGGCACGCCCGGTTCAATGGCGGCTTCGCCCTTCACAATGGCCTCATAAATCTTGGTACGGCCAAATACGTCGTCTGATTTCGCGGTAAGCAGCTCCTGCAGAATGTAAGCCGCGCCATATGCCTCAAGCGCCCAGACTTCCATTTCTCCAAAGCGCTGTCCGCCGAACTGCGCCTTGCCGCCCAGCGGCTGCTGGGTGATAAGCGAGTACGGCCCAATGGAGCGGGCGTGGATCTTGTCGTCCACCAGGTGGGAGAGCTTCAGCATGTAGATGTAGCCCACCGTCACCGGCTGTTCGAATTTGTCTCCGGTCATGCCGTCATAAAGGTCCGTCTTGCCCGATTCAGGCAGGCCAGCCTCACGCAGCATCGATTTAATTTCCACTTCGCGCGAACCGTCAAACACCGGCGAGGCAAAGAAGACGCCTTTTGTCAGTGTCTTGGCCACGTGCATTAGCTCGTCGTCTTCCAGGGCCGTGATCTTGTCGCCAAACGGAGTGTCTTTGAAGATGCTCTTGAGCTCGCGGCGAATGGTTTCTTCGCGCGAATTCTCTTTCAGGAACTCCGCAATGCGCTCGCCCAGTTGATGACCGGCCCAGCCCAGGTGTGTTTCCAGGATCTGGCCTACGTTCATACGGCTGGGTACGCCAAGCGGGTTGAGCACGATTTCCACCGGAGTGCCGTCTGCAAGATACGGCATGTCTTCCTCAGGCAGAATGCGGGCTATCACGCCTTTGTTGCCGTGACGGCCTGCCATCTTGTCGCCCACGCTGAGCTTGCGCTTCATGGCCACATAGCACTTCACCAGCTTGATTACGCCGGGAGGAAGTTCGTCGCCTTTTTGCAGCTTGCCGATTTTCTCATTGGTGATCTTGCGCAGCACGTCGATCTGGCGCGAGGTCATCTCTTCGATTTCGTCAATCTGCTCGTTGACGCGCGGGTCCTTATCAGCGTATTTAATGCGCTTCAGGTTACGCGTAGAGATACGCTCAATCGTCTCGCGATCGAGCATCGCTCCCTTGGTCAGCAGGCGCTTGTTGGTGCGCTCATCGTGCAGGTCAGCCTGGACTTCCTTATTTCCCAGGATGCCTTCAAGACGCTTCAAGCGCTCGTCGGTAAGGATTCGGATTTCGTCAGCCAGGTTCTTTTCCAGCCGCTCGATCTGCGAAGCTTCGATGGCCTTGGCGCGTTCGTCTTTTTCCTGCCCCTTGCGGGAGAAGATTTTTACGTCGACGATCGTGCCTTCAATGCCCGGAGGACACGTCAGCGAAGCGTCACGCACATCGCCAGCCTTTTCGCCGAAGATCGCGCGCAGCAGCTTTTCTTCCGGTGTGAGCTGGGTTTCACCCTTCGGGGTTACCTTACCCACAATAATGTCGCCCTGCTTTACAGTGGCGCCAATGCGGATCACACCGCTTTCATCCAGGTCGCGCAGCGCTGATTCGCTCACGTTCGGGATGTCGCGGGTGATTTCTTCAGGACCAAGCTTGGTATCGCGAGCTTCAATCTCAAACTCTTCAATGTGGACGGAGGTGTAGTAATCCTCCTTCACCATCTTCTCTGAGACCAGGATCGCGTCCTCAAAGTTGTAACCGCGCCACGGCATGAAGGCCACGAGCACGTTGCGTCCCAGTGCGAGTTCGCCCTTGTCCGTGCAAGGCCCGTCAGCGATTACCTGGCCTTTCAGGACTCGGTCGCCCTTTTTGACCACCGGCTTCTGGTTGATGCAGGTGTTCTGGTTGGAACGCTTGAATTTCGTCAGCTGGTAAATGTCGCTTCCGACTTCGCGTGACAGCTGTGTTGGATGGTGCTCGCCTTCCACGCGCACAATGATCCGTTCGGAATCGACGGAATCGATGATGCCGTTGCGGCGCGCAAGGACCACGGCGCCTGAGTCTCGTGCCGTAACGCCTTCCATGCCTGTTCCCACCAGTGGGGCTGCAGCGCGAAGCAGCGGCACAGACTGGCGTTGCATGTTGGCGCCCATCAGCGCGCGGTTCGCATCGTCATGTTCCAGGAAGGGCACGAGTGATGCAGCCACGGACACAAGCTGTTTCGGGCTTACGTCAACGTAATCGACTTCATCACGCGGCACGAGCACGAAGTTGCCGTTCTTTCTGGCATCCACAATCTCGCCGACGATCTTGCCCTTGTCGTCCAGCTCAATATTAGCCTGGGCGATGACGTGTTTGTCTTCTTCCCATGCCGAGAGATAGAACGAGAATGGCTCGACTTCCAGCCCCTTCTTGCGGCGTTCCTTCAAGTCGGCGGCAACTTTCTCCGCTTCTTTCAATTCAACGTGATCACCCACGCGGTAATCGCTGTCGCCTGCGTTCACAATGGTGACGTAGTCGATTACGCGTGAATCTTTGATCCGGCGATACGGCGACTCAATGAAGCCGTAGTCGTTGATGCGGGCATAGCAGCTCAACGAGCTGATCAGGCCGATGTTCGGACCTTCCGGCGTTTCAATCGGGCATATGCGGCCATAGTGCGTCGGATGAACGTCGCGGACTTCAAATCCGGCGCGCTCACGCGACAGACCGCCCGGCCCAAGAGCTGAGAGACGGCGCTTGTGCGTAATCTCTGACAGGGGGTTGGTCTGGTCCATGAACTGCGAGAGCTGCGATGATCCAAAGAACTCGCGGATCGCCGCCATGACCGGCTTTGCGTTCACCAGATCATGCGGCATGGCCGTCGACATTTCCTGGTAGACCGACATCTTTTCCTTGATCGCGCGTTCCATGCGTACAAGGCCTATGCGGAACTGGTTTTCCATCAACTCGCCGACTGCGCGAACGCGGCGGTTGCCCAGGTGATCGATGTCATCCACGGAACCAATGCTCTTGCGCAGCTTCAGCAGGTAGCGAATAGTCGCGTAGAAATCTTCCGGATCGAGCGTGCGCTTGTCCAGCCCTGTGGCTTCATTCTTGTCATATAGCTTGATGTTGAATTTCAAGCGGCCGACTCGGCTGAAGTCATACTTCCGCGGATCGAAGAACATTCCGTGGAAGAGAGCCGTAGCGGTGTCAAGCGTCGGCGGATCGCCCGGGCGCAGTTTGCGGTAGATTTCGATCAGCGCTTCCTGCGGCGTTTTCACCGAATCACGACGTAGAGTTGCGCTGATCACGTTGCCCACATCATCGCGCTCAGGGAAGAAGACGTGAATATCTTCCACGCCCGCGTCCATGATCTTGCTGAGCTTGTCAGCCGTAATTTCGCTGTTGGCTTCCAGCAACACTTCGCCGCTCGCGGTATCAATGACGTCAGCCGCGGTGAATGCGCCTTCCAGATCAGTCGTATCGATATCGATTTCGCTGATCTTGGCTTTCTGGATTTCTTTCAGCACCGCCGGGGTGATCTTGCGACCGGAGTGTGCGACCTCATGACCGCTCTTGTCCTTGATGCTGTGCGCCAGCTTCAGGCCCAGCAGGTTCGTGGGCTTCTCAATGGCGCTTTCCAATGTCCAGCGCAGCTTCTTGTCTTTCAGGCTGATGCGGTCAACCGTGTAGAACGTGCGAAGAATATCTTCATCGGCGCGCAGGCCCAGGGCGCGCAAAAAGATGGTGCCCAGGAATTTGCGCTTGCGATCAATACGGACGTAGAGAACGTTCTTCTGGTCGTACTCGAACTCAACCCACGATCCACGATAGGGAATGATCTTGCCCAGGAAATAGGTCCTGTTATTCGCGGTCTCAAAAAAGACGCCGGGCGAGCGGTGCAACTGGCTGACGATCACGCGCTCGGTTCCATTGATGATGAAAGTCCCGTTCTGGGTCATCAGCGGAATGTCGCCGAAGAATACTTCTTGCTCTTTAATGTCGCGAATGCTCTTGTTGCCGGTCTCCGGATCTTTATCGTAAATCGTAAGCCGGATGGTGACCTTGAGCGGCGCGGAGTAAGTCATGCCGCGCTCTTCGCACTCAGCTACGTCATATTTCAGCTGCAGGCCTACAGGGTCACCGCACTTGTTACAGAAGTCGGGCGTGTTGGCGTTATAGGTGCCGCACTTCTGGCAGAGCACGTCGCCGGGATGAAACGGATCGGTAATCACCGTGTTGCCGCAATTACGGCAGGTGGTGCGCAGGTGATGGAGACCTTTCAGGTGGCCGCATTTGCACTCCCAGTTGCCAATGGCGAAATCGACAAAGGCCAGCTCGGAGACATTGCGGAAATCGGTGATGGGGAAAACGGATTGAAACACTGATTGGAGGCCGCTGTCGTCACGCTCGCTCGGCAGCTTGTCCATCTGCAGAAAGCGGTCGTAAGAACGCTTCTGGACCTCGATCAGGTTCGGGATCTGGAGAGCTACTGGAATTTTGGAAAAGTCGAGACGATAACGTGCGGCGCCATTCTTGTTCGGCATGAATAACTCCTAAAGACTTTTTCTGCTTCATCTCGCGCGGAGCGAATGAAGCGGCTTGCTCAAAGGTTCTTGTTTACTAAAAGCAAACCTTGTTGACTAACGCTTTTCTAATCAGGCGTTAGCTGGCGGTCAATCACTGCAAAGCGGAAAAAACGAATTGCGCCAACATGAGACAAGAGTCCCCGTTGACGCCGTCGCAGCGTTGTGCGATATCTAAAATGTTTTTATCTGCGCCCGTCTGAATAGACCGTTCTTTGCCCGCCCAAATGCGGACCTGTTCATAAGAACTACAACTGGCAGGTCTGGCTACGACTCCGAGCAAGGCGAATATTGCGGGAGCACCACGCCTGTCCTGCGTCAAAAAAAGATTTGCAAATACCGGTTTGGAGAAGAACAACCGTATCTATTTGATAATAGTAGTGTACTCCAAGATTCAACCAAATTAAAGACCCAGTCTTATTAAAGGCTGCTCAAAAGAAAACTTAGGCCTGTTGCAGCCCCAGCTTCCTTTTTAGCCTCCGATCGCGCTTTCGCGCCCGGATTGAGTGGCCCGGCGGGCCCTC